>ENA-OPNH01000020-OPNH01000020.1-human-gut-metagenome-genome-assembly--contig:-NODE-20-length-173826-cov-8.667614_pt1 | contig 173826 bp, 133 predicted proteins | sample MGYA00241537_ERZ501771 | MGnify/ENA primary metagenome ERZ501771 (study PRJEB25962, sample SAMEA2042608) | human gut metagenome | biome: human gut; feature: human-associated habitat; material: faeces...
GCGTGACAGGCATGTATTCTAACCAGCTGAACTACCGCACCAGTTTCGTTTTGCGACGGCAAAGATAGATCTTTTTTTATTTCTACGCAACATCTTTCCTAAGAAAATTACAAAAAAAATTCACCTCTACCTTATCTACCCTAAACACAGGCTTTTACTATTTTCGTTCTCTCAAAACCGATACCCATGAATAACCAACAGAACTTTCAAAGCCAACCAAAGACTCGATTATACCTCAATCGTAAAAGCTATATATGATGATTTCCAAACTTTTATATAAAAAGAAAAGAGATTCAACTATTTGAAAAGTAAGTTGAATCTCTTTTCCTGAGCCACGACCGGGACTCGAACCCGGGACCTTTTCGTTACGAATGAAATGCTCTACCAACTGAGCTATTGTGGCAATTGCGGTGCAAAGGTAATATATTTAAAGAAACACCGCAACTCTTTTTCTCTATTTTTTTCTTACCAAACAAAAAAAGAAATTCATTCTCCTGTTTTCCTTGAAAATCACTAACGAGATTTCTATGTATGAAAATACTAAACACAACAATACACAAGAGGGAGAGATAAATTTTATCTCTCCCTCTTGTATTCAAATATAAAGAGAATTATTTCATATCCTGTTTACTATATGTTAATCGCAACTCAATGTTATCTACATCGACTAACGCCAATGATGGAGCAGAAATATAGGGAACAACATCGGTAACTACCTCCTTCTCATTGTAAGAATAATAGTAATAACTTCCACCGGAAGATACCGTTTCGCTATACACAGACACCGGTACAAGAACGATTTCCTCATCGGCATCTGTGATTTCAGTACCCGTCCGTTTCTTTTCTATAATATCATTGATAAAGGTCCTCAATCCCGTAAAATTATAAACATGGGCATCACTATCATACTTAGCATAAAATGTATTCACATTGTCAGGTAGTTTTTTCTTTTCGAAAAACTCTTGCAACTCAGATTTACGAATAAACAGCAAAAATTGCGGAGGATCAAGATTATAATTACTAGAAACCGTCTTTACGGGAATACGTAAAGTCAACGAGTTCACAAGTCCTTGTACAGTCGAAGCACTACCACTTCCCCCTACTGCATCTTCAAAAGTCTCAATAATTTTACGCGTTGGAAAGTGAATCAAAACATTTAACCCTGCCGGGGCCTGTAAATAGACCTTCCCCGAAGATATTTCGTTTTTTATCTCTGCATCTATTTCCAATTTTATATGGTTTCCCGTTGTTATTTCGGGAGTTACCGCCATTAGAGTTTGAGTCGAGTTATATGTAGAATCCTTATCATTAATCACGGTTGTTTTGGTGTAATGTAAATTCATTACCGTATTTTGGACATTCACAACACACCCGCTTCCATAAGATGTCTTTACATAAAAACCCGGAAAATATTGTGTAAACCTACTAGGAGACGAAAATACAGTTGGATCTTCTTTATATTTCTGATAAAAACGGTCAGCCATTTCATCGGGTAATTTCACCCGAATCATCTTATAGCCGAGTTCTATAAGAGAATCCGGTAATCCTAAAAACGAAGCATTATAACTTGTCAAAGCAACCGGGGCAGCTTGTGCATTATAATATTCTGCCGGATCGATACCGCTATATACAGGCGACTCCAACCGTTTATCCAACGGATATACACTCAACTGCATAGGGGCCAAAGAATCTCCTGTAAAGGATTCTGTATTGTAACTTAAATATAAAATCAAAGAATCAAGTTTATTCACACCAACCGTATCAAAGTTTGCAGCCGGCATAAACTGGGTAAGAAAATCGGTTTCTAACCTACCATATCCCGGAATAGAAATACGCCCGATTAATTGTGTTATAGTTCTTCCAACGACACTATCATTCGGAACAGACTCAACCGTTATCAACTCTTGAAAAGAAGAGTCCACCACAATTTCAATATTCGTATCGACTATCGAAGAACCGATTGCGCTATTTTCGTCTCCACAAGAAGATAAACCTAAAACTATCGCAAAAGCTATCGGTAAAAATCTAAATACTTTCATTTTCTATTTAGTAACTGACGTTATTCGTTACCTACAATTTTATTATAAAAATCATTATAGGCATCTATATAATTTTCAGGGTCTTGATACCCCAAGAAAGGAATGCCCGTTTTTTGTACATAATCCGTAATTTCCGAATTTATATTTCGACTGGCTTGAATCACACCGTCGGAATACTGTATAGCCAATTTATTAAGAACAACAGGATCGATAGATTCTCCTACCGCAAAAGGTATATCGGTGTCTTGTATCCCCTCCAACTTCAATTTTGCAGCAAAATTGGGGTCGAATGGAGTCTTGAAACCATTATCGTATAACGAATATATCACCTTTGCATCCCGAAAAGAAGGATCTTCGGCATAACTTTTCTTAATATACAAAGGAGTCAACGCCGTTATCCAACCGTGACAGTGAATAATATCAGGAGTCCAACGCAACTTTTTCACGGTCTCCATAACCCCTCTGACAAAGAAAATACTCCGTTCGTCATTATCGGGACGCATATCCTCGTCGACTACCCCGTCGGCATTACGTTGAAAATAATCATCGTTGTCTATAAAATAGACCTGCATACGAGCCGATTGTATCGAAGCGACTTTAATAATAAGAGGATGATCTGTATCATCGATTATTAAATTCATTCCCGACAACCGAATCACCTCGTGCAATTGATTACGACGCTCGTTAATAGAACCGTACTTAGGCATAAAGGTACGTATCTCATGCCCTCTATCCTGAATACCTTGCGGTAAATTTCGACAAATATTAGCGATTTCCGATTCTGGCAGATAAGGGGTAATCTCCTGTGCAATAAATAGGACTTTGGCTTCTTTCATTCTGCTCCTCTTAAACTCAATTTATTTTGCAAAAATAGCATACCCGTGGCTTGAAACGAATTTAACCGATCATGCCAAGATACAGCCCACTTTTGCATCTTTCTGCAAAGATAATAAAAAAAATAGCGTAACCCTCCAAATATTAGAAGTATTAACACCAAAAAATCGTCAGACACCCTATATTTCCCTCTCAAAAAGAAACATTTAAGGTTACTCTCCATAAAAAAATACAGCTTTATCTTCGTCGTTTGGGTTTTATTTGTTTCTTTTGCACAATTTTTTCAACCAATGTTCAATTATGAAAGTATTCACAACAATAGCCGAATTATGTAAGCAACTCGATTCGGACAGAAATGCCGGGAAAAAGATAGGTCTCGTCCCAACAATGGGCGCTTTACACAACGGACATCTTCAACTGGTAAAGACCAGCGTGGCCAATAATGACGTGACAGTAGTCAGCATATTCGTCAACCCCACCCAATTCAACGACAAAAATGATTTGCTACTTTACCCCCGCACGCTCGACAAGGACTGTCAATTACTCGAATCGGTAAATTGTGATTATGCTTTCGCTCCTTCGGTAGAAGAAATCTATCCGACCGAAGATACCCGGATATTTCACTTGGGGAAAGTAGCGGAAGTTATGGAAGGTAAATACCGACCGGGACATTTCAACGGAGTGGCTCAAATCGTCAGTAAACTCTTCGATATAGTCAATCCCGATAATGCCTACTTCGGAGAAAAAGATTTTCAGCAAATTGCCGTTATACGAGCTATGGCCGCTCAAATGGGCTATACATTCAACATCATAGCGGTCCCCATCGTACGCGAATCAGACGGATTAGCCCTAAGCAGCCGTAATACTCGATTGACAGAGTCTCAAAGAAGAAATGCACCCAAAATAGCAGAGACATTATTTAAAAGTCGTACCTTTGCAACCAACCATTCGGTGAAAGAGACTATCGATGAAGTAATCTCTACCATTGATGCAATACCGGAAATGAGAGTAGAATACTACGAAATAGTCGATGGAAACACGTTACAGCCTATCGCAGACTGGAACGACAGCGATTATATAGTAGGTTGTATTACCGTATATAACGGAGAGGTGAGATTAATCGACAACATCGCATATCGACGCCCCGAACAATAACTTATGAAACCATGTTTATAGAGGTCGTAAAATCAAAAATTCACAGAGTCACCGTCACCCAAGCTAATCTGAATTATATCGGAAGTATCACGATCGACGAAGATTTAATGGATGCGGCGAACATTATTGCCAATGAAAAAGTCTCCATCGTAAACAACAACAATGGAGAACGATTCGAGACTTATGTCATAAAAGGCGAACGAGGTTCAGGAGTAATATGTCTTAACGGAGCCGCTGCCCGAAAAGTACAACCGGGAGACATCGTCATCATTATGGCCTATGCTCTAATGACTCCCGAAGAGGCAAAAAGTTTTACGCCGGCTGTTATCTTTCCAGATACAGCGACCAATAAACTCATATAATAAAGAATATCGCTTGCGAATGCCTACCCGATTCGTCAGGTGGGCTTTTTTAATATATAATCATCTTCACCTCCTGCATGTATAGTCGTAAAGAAATTTGGAGAATCTCTCTCCCCATATTAGTAAGCCTTTTTGTACAAAATCTCATCAACATCACTGATACGGCTTTTATGGGACGTGTCGGACAAGTAGAGTTAGGAGCCTCCGCCTTAGCCGGAGTATTGTATCTTGCTTTCTACATGGTCACTTTCGGATTTAGCACCGGAGCACAAATTCTCATGGCTCGTAGAAACGGTGAAGCCCAATATGGGACTTTGGGCCCTATCATGGGGCAAGGTATTCTCTTTTTGGAAATATTTTCAATAATCCTCATCTTCGCTTCTCTTATAGGGACCCCACAGATGTTGAAAGTCCTCATCTCCTCCACTGCCGTATGTCAAGCCGGAGAAGATTACATGCAATATCGGATATTCGGACTCCTGTTCACTTCTATCGGTGTGATGTTCCGGGCCTTTTTCGTAGCTGTCACCCGCACCAAAGTACTGATGATGAATGCAGTCATCATGACTGTCGCCAATGTCGTATTCAACTACATTTTTGTATTCGGGCACTTCGGTGCACCCGAAATGGGTATTGCCGGAGCTGCACTTGGATCCGTTTTGGCAGAAGCGACAGCCGCATTGCACTTTTTCCTCTACACGTTCTTTTATATAGATCGGGGAAAATACCAACTGTTCCGATTTCGTTCCGGAGGATTCGGCCTCATTCGCGAAATACTGAATGTATCGGTATGGAGCATGATTCTCTACTTTCTCACCATAGGCACATGGTTTCTCTTTTTCGTAGCCGTCGAACACTTGGGAGAACTTCCACTGGCCATTTCCAACATTATCCGCAGTACCTCTACCCTGCTGTTCATGCCGGTCAATGCTTTTGGAGCGACAGCCTGTACCCTCGTGAGCAATGCTATGGGAGCCCGCCGTGCCGACGATGTAATTCCAATCATGCGGCGTATCGTCAAAATGTGCTACGCCATAGTATTACCCCTCATTGCCTTGCTATGCTTAGCTCCTCATTGGATACTCCTCATCTATACCAACGATAGCTCGCTTATCGCCGAATGTACACATTCGGTCTATGTCATGTCGTCGTTCTACCTTATAGCCCTACCGGGAAATATACTCTTTCAATCTGTATCGGGAACCGGCGACACTCGTACGGCTTTTCTCATCGAAATGACCACGATCGTTTTCTATACGCTGGCTATTTATTGGATTATCGTTACCCTTCAAGTAGACATAGCCTTTTGTTGGACAGTAGAGTACGTCTATTGGGGATTCAAACTATTCCTATCGTTCCTCTTTTTCAAAAAAGCGAACTGGAAAGTGAAGAAGATATAAAGAATTTACCTATTTAAATAATAGAAATCTTTAAATCCCATTTATAGAAAATATATTTTATCTCTCAAACAATTGTTCCAAGCCCTGTCGTATGTTCAAAGATGTTATTCTTATATTTTTATTCGCATATTCCGACGATTTTGAGTAATTTCGCAACGATTTATCCATCTGTGTAAAAATATTGTTATAAAACTATGTTTGAAAACCTTAGTGAAAGACTCGAACGGTCTTTTAAAATACTAAAAGGTGAAGGTAAAATCACCGAAATCAACGTCGCCGAAACGCTGAAAGACGTGCGACGCGCACTACTCGATGCCGACGTCAACTACAAAGTAGCCAAACAATTTACCGACACGGTAAAAACCAAAGCATTGGGGCAAGACGTACTCACCGCCGTGAAGCCGGGACAATTGATGGTGAAGATCGTACATGACGAACTGGCGACCTTGATGGGTGGAGAAACCGCCGAAGTAAACCTGTCGCAAAATCCGTCGATTATCCTCATGTCGGGATTGCAGGGTTCGGGTAAAACCACTTTCTCCGGTAAGTTGGCAAAAATGTTAAAATCGAAAAAAGGAAAACGCCCCTTGCTGGTCGCTTGCGACGTATATCGCCCTGCCGCTATCGAGCAATTAAAGGTCTTAGGTGAACAAATCGATGTACCGGTTTATACCGAGGAAGATAGCAAAGACCCTGTGAGCATTTCTGCCAATGCCGTAAAATATGCCAAAGAAAACCATTTCGATTTGGTTATCGTCGACACAGCAGGACGTTTGGCTATCGACGAGCAAATGATGAACGAAATCGAGGCTATCAAGAAAAAAATCAATCCGACCGAGACCTTGTTCGTCGTTGACTCCATGACCGGACAAGACGCGGTCAACACAGCCAAAGAATTTAACGATCGTCTCGATTTCGACGGAGTAGTTCTCACCAAATTGGACGGCGACACCCGTGGCGGTGCGGCACTCTCTATCCGCACCGTAGTCGACAAGCCCATTAAATTTGTAGGAACCGGCGAAAAACTCGAAGCCATAGACTACTTCCACCCGGCTCGTATGGCCGACCGTATCTTGGGTATGGGCGATATCGTCTCTTTGGTAGAACGAGCCCAAGAACAATACGACGAGGAAGAAGCCAAACGATTACAAAAGAAAATTGCCAAAAACCAATTCGACTTTAACGACTTCCTCAGCCAGATACACCAAATCAAAAAAATGGGGAATCTCAAAGATTTGGCTTCTATGATTCCCGGTGTGGGAAAAGCGATCAAGGACATGGACATCGATGACAATGCTTTCAAAAGTATCGAAGCGATTATTTACTCGATGACCCCCAAAGAACGCAGCAACCCCGAACTGCTCAACGGTAGCCGCCGACAACGTATCGCCGCAGGTAGCGGAACTTCGATACAAGAGGTGAACCGACTTATCAAGCAGTTCGACCAAACCCGCAAAATGATGCGAATGGTTACCCAAAACAAAGGAGCCATGATGAAAGGATTCAAAAGAAGATAATTTTAATCACTCAACATGAAACTACCGGATACACTCCCGATTCTAATCGATTGCCGATAGGCAAAAAAGGGAGTGTGTCCGGTAGTTTTTTTACAAAACCTCAATATTATGCAACTAATCGATGGAAAAGCGGTGGCCGACCGTATAAAACAAGAAATCGCCCAAGAGGTAGAATATATTTGCAGTGCCGGAGGCAAACAGCCTCATTTAGCAGCTGTTCTAGTGGGACACGACGGTGGGAGTGAAACATACGTGGCGCACAAAGTAAAAGCCTGCGAACAATGCGGGTTCAAATCGACTCTCGTTCGCTATGAAAGCGATGTTACCGAAGAAGAACTCTTGAACAAAGTAAACGAACTGAACAACGACCCCGATATCGACGGATTTATCGTCCAACTACCCTTGCCCAAACACATCTCGGAACAAAAGGTGATCGAAGCTATCGACTACCGGAAAGATGTCGACGGATTTCACCCGGTCAATGTAGGGCGCATGTCCATCGGGTTGCCCTGTTTCGTATCGGCTACACCCGCCGGAATCATGGAGTTGCTTGCCCGCTACGAAATAGAGACCAAAGGAAAACATTGTGTGGTACTGGGACGAAGCAACATTGTTGGCAAACCGGTAGCTACACTCATGATGCAAAAGGCTTATCCGGGCAATGCCACGGTAACCGTATGTCATAGTGCAACCCCCAACATCAAAGAGATATGCCGTACGGCCGACATTATTATCGCCGCACTCGGTTCTCCCGAATTCGTCACTGCCGATATGGTAAAAGAGGGTGTCGTAATCATTGATGTGGGTACGACCCGAGTTCCTGATGCTACAAAAAAATCGGGATTCAAGCTCACCGGAGACGTAAAATTCGACGAAGTAGCTCCCAAGTGCTCTTTTATCACCCCCGTTCCCGGTGGAGTAGGCCCTATGACTATCGTGTCGCTCATGCGTAACACCCTGTTGGCCGGGAAAAAAGCAATCTATCCCTAAACTCGTATGATAGGGCTTATATCTTTTTTAGCACCGCTCATTTTAGGACAAGCTCCGGTAGTACCCGCTACCGAAGTTTCTCTTCTTTTCGCTGGCGATGCTATGCAACATAAAGCCCAAATACAATCTGCAAAACAAGGCGAAACATACGATTATTCACCTTGTTTTGCAGACATTACTCACGAAATAGCTTCGGCGGATTATGCAGTCGTCAATTTAGAATCGCCCATCGGCGGACAACCTTACACCGGTTATCCCTGTTTTTCTGCGCCGGACGAATTTCCAATCGCATTACAAAACGCAGGATTCGACCTTTTCCTTACCGCCAACAATCACTGTCTCGACCGTTATACCCGAGGGGCTATACGCACATTGCATATACTCGACTCTATCGGAACAGACCATATAGGAACCTACGATTCAAAAGACTCATTCGAAAGATTCTATCCGTTCATAACCTCTATAAAAGGAATACGAATCGCCTTTCTGAATTACACGTACGGAACGAATGGATTTACGCCACACTCTCCATTAATTGTCAATTACATAGACAAAGAAAAAATAAAAAAAGACATTTTTCGTGCCAAAACGTTGAGTGCCGACCTTATCGTTGCCTGCCTACATTGGGGCGATGAATATCAACTGTTGCCGAACAAACGACAAGAAGATTTGGCAGACTTTTTGGTGAAAGAAGGAGTACAACTGATTATAGGAGCCCACCCACACGTGATACAACCTATGGAATTACGATACGACGAACAAGGGAACCCTTGTGCCCTCATCGTCTATTCACTGGGAAATTTCATCTCCAATATGAAAACCCGCGATACGGTGGGCGGAGCAATGGTAAAGGTTGTTATCCGGCGGGATATCACGGGAAAAATGCTGTTACAATCGGCACAACACACACTCGTTTATACCCGACGACCAACTATACAAAAAGAAAACTTCCGGGTAGTACCTGCGATACAAGAATTGAAAGAGCATCCCCATCGGCCTCATCTGAAAGGATTCGTGGAAAAAGCCCATGAGATATTTTCAAAATACAACAAAGGAGTGACAGAATACCAGATAGAGCCCGTGAACCCAACCTTCAAGTAAATAATACATCAGACCTATTTTAATTTCAGGTTCTTTATATATCCATTTACATAATTTCCTATAACCTCATGGCGAGTATCGTAAATATACCCGTTTGCATAGTATCCGATGATATTCTTTTCCAAATCGAGGACATGCCCATTCGAATAGTACCCGACAACTACATTATCCTTATCCATGATATAGCCATTACGATAAGTCTGTAAAGGAACAGCTGCACAGGAATATAAAACACCAATAACAGCTAGCAACATAAAATGCTTCAATATTCTCATAACTTTATAGATATAAATCTGTATCCTTTTTATAAAGATACCATTCGAGATCACGCATAAACAAACATCACATTAGTCTTTCACAAAACGGAATTCTCGTCGATATAAGCGATAATCCCGTCCTTATCATCTGGGGAGAACCACTTCATATCGAGATCTTTTTTATACCATGTGACTTGTTTTTTGGAATAGACCCGGGTATTTCTCTTGATTTTCTCGACAGCCTCTTCTAAGGTCATCTTCCCATCGAAACAAGCGAATAACTCTTTATAGCCCACTGTATTTAAAGAATTAAGATGTCGATAAGGATATACCCTCCGAGCTTCATCGACCAAGCCATCGGTAATCATCTGCTCCACTCTCTGACTTATCCGCTCGAATAACTCTTCCCGTGGACGAATCAATCCTATTTTTATAATTCGGAAAGGGCGGGATTTCACCCGACGAGTACGCAGATCACTATATCGTCCACCGGTCTGTCGACAAATCTCTATCGCATGAATCACCCGCTTGTGATTATTCAAATCAACCTCTGCATAATATACTGGATCGAGCACTTTAAGCTCTTCGCAAAGGGCGGCTAAACCCACTTTCTCGTAATGCGCCACAACCTCACGACGTATCTCGTCGGTAATGGTAGGTATCTCGTCGATACCTTTACAAACCGCATCGATATACAACATAGAGCCTCCTGTCAATAGAACATAGTCATTTGTCTTGAAAAGTTTATCGAGCAGTTTCAAGACATCTTCTTCATAACACGAAGCACTATAATAGTCAGACAACGCCAACTGCCCTACGAAATAATGTTCGACCCTCGACAGTTGCTCGATTGTAGGAGCCGCCGTTCCAATAGGTATATCGCCATAGAACTGCCGACTATCGGCCGACACAATAGGACAACCATACCGCTCCGCCAATTGAAGGCTAAGCTCGGTCTTTCCCACCCCGGTAGGCCCTGTAAGAACAATGAGTGTGCCCGCCATGAACTTTTCGCTATGAAATAAATGGGACAGATATGGAAAATAATTTCCATATCTGTCCAAACCCGACAAAGATTATTACTTCTCGGCTACCATTCTGGCAATTTGCACAATCACCTCGGTAGCTTTTTCCATAGACTGTATGGGCACGAATTCATAACGCCCGTGAAAGTTCAACCCACCGGCGAAAATATTGGGACAAGGCAATCCTTTGAACGACAATTGCGCTCCATCGGTTCCGCCACGTACAGGCTTCACCATTGGAACAACATCTACGGCCCTCATAGCCTCGGATACCAAATCGACGATATGCATCACAGGTTCGACCTTCTCACGCATATTATAGTATTGGTCGTTTATTTCGATACTGGCACAACCCGGAAACTCGTTATTTATTTTACGAGTTAAATGTTCGAGTTCCTTCTTACGGCGTTCGAAACGATCTCGATCATGGTCACGAATAATATAAGTCAATACCGTCTTCTCCACACTGCCCTCGAACGAAATCAAATGATAAAAACCTTCATAACCTTCGGTATGTTCGGGAGTTTCCCAACGCGGCAACATAATAGCATATTGATTGGCTATGCGAATCGAATTTATCATTTTATGTTTGGCATATCCCGGGTGAACGTTACGGCCTTTGAAAGTCACTCGAGCCACAGCCGCATTAAAGTTTTCATACTCCAATTCGCCTATTTCACCACCATCCATCGTATAGGCCCAATCTGCTCCAAAGGCTTTAACATCAAACTTGTGCGCTCCTTTGCCTATCTCCTCGTCAGGATTGAATGCAATGCGTATCTTGCCATGTTTAATCTCCGGGTGTTTCAAAAGATACTCCATCGCTGTCACAATTTCGGCAATACCTGCTTTATCGTCTGCCCCCAACAAAGTCTTCCCATTCGTAACAATAAGGTCTTGACCTATATAATGATGTAGTTCGGGAAACTCCGAAGGTTTCAATACGATATCTTCCTCTGCACACAATACAATATCCTTACCATCGTAATTTTTAACAATCCGCGGACTCACATGCCGTCCCGACATATCGGGACTAGTATCCAAATGGGCTATAAATCCTACCACCGGGACATCTTTATCGATATTTGAAGGCAATGAGGCCATAAGATACCCGTTATCATCGAGCGTCACCTCGGTAAGGCCTATACGCTCCAACTCCTCGGCCAGTTTTTGGGCAAACAGCATCTGTCCCGGTGTACTGGGAGTCAAGTTTGTAAGCTCGTCCGACTGAGTATCGAAGCTCACATAATGAAGGAAACGATCTACTAAATTCATCGTATATATTTTTATTGGTCTTTCTTGATCTAAACCTAAGTCGATGGATTATCCAACCGACGAACAAAGGTAAAAAAATTTTTTCTTACATTTGCACGACCACATTTAAAAGTGGAGGATATGGCTAAAAAGAGAAAAAAGAAAAAATCTAACAGTAAAAAAATAAATAATTGGGGGGCTTTATTTCTGCTGTTACTCGTTACATACAGTATATGGTGGCTAATAGAACAAGCTCAACAACCCCAAAATCCTCAACAATCGTTTACAAACTCTCTTTGTCATGTAAAAGATGCTGAAATGGCCCATACTCCCGAAGGTACACCGGAACAAATATTATATCGCACAGGATACACGGTCTCGTATAACTCCCATTGGAAACAACCCAACTGGGTAAGTTACGAATTACTACGAGACGAACTGCAAGGTAGTGCTACACGCAACAACCGATTTACCCCCGACTACGATGTAGTGGGCACAATGATAGACACCCGTGATTACACGCATAGCGGATACGACCGGGGACATATGGCTCCGGCTGCCGATATGAAATGGGACAAAACAGCAATGGAAGAATCGTTCCTGCTCTCAAATATCTGTCCGCAAATTCCCGAATTAAACCGAGGCCGCTGGAAAGAGTTGGAAGAACAAATACGAGAATGGGCACAACAAGACAGTGCACTACTCATTACTTGCGGACCTATCGTTTCTACTTCGAGAAAAACAATCGGACGGCACGAGATAATCGTCCCTGCCCGCTTTTTCAAAGTAGTCGCTGTTCCGTATTCCGGCACTCCCAGAGGAATCGCATTTATATTCGACAATGAAGCGGAACAACCGTCTCTAAAAGAGTTGGCAATCACCATCGACAGTGTGGAACGAGTGACCGGAATAGATTTTTTCCACAACTTACCCGACAGTATTGAACATAAAATAGAAAGCGACCTATCCCTTGAAATATGGAACTTAAACTAAACAAGCCAATACCCGAAGATACGATTTGCGCCATCTCTACCGCTCCCGGTATGGGAGGTATTGCCGTAATTCGCATAAGCGGAACAAACGCTATCATTATAACCGATCGTATATTTCACACCGCAAACAAGAAAAAACTATCCGAAGCAAAGCCCAATACAGCACACTACGGAACAATCGCCGATGAGAACGAAACTCCCATTGACGATGTAGTCGTTACGCTTTTCATCGCCCCCCATTCATTTACAGGAGAAGATACAGTCGAGATATCCTGCCACGGGTCGATTTACATTCAACAACAAATCATCAGCCTTCTATTGCGAGCAGGCTGCCGCCTGGCCCAACCGGGAGAATTTACCCGTAGGGCTTTTACCAATGGGAAACTTGACCTCTCACAAGCCGAAGCCGTGGCCGACCTTATCGCTTCCACCTCGGCGGCCTCGCATCGTTTAGCTATGCAACAAATGCGTGGAGGATTCAGTCGAGAACTTATCCTGCTACGGGAAAAACTACTCACATTCGCCTCGCTCGTCGAACTCGAACTTGATTTCAGCGAAGAAGAAGTAGAATTTGCCGACCGGGAGAAACTAACCGACCTCGCCAGTGAAATAGAACGAGTCATTAAGCGCCTTTCCGATTCATTCACACTCGGCAATGCCATCAAAAACGGTGTACCTACCGCCATTATAGGAGAAACCAACGCCGGGAAATCGACACTGCTCAACCGCCTTGTCAAAGAAGATAAAGCCATCGTCTCGGACATACACGGTACAACCCGCGATGTCATTGAAGATACTGTCGTATTACAAGGAATTACTTTCCGCTTTATCGACACTGCCGGCATACGGGAAACACACGATGCCATCGAGAATATGGGAATCGAACGCACCTTCCAAAAACTAGATCAAGCCCACATCGTTATCTGGCTCATTGATGCCACTGGATCGACACAAGACATTGAAAAAATCGCTGGAAGAGTCCTCCCCCACTGCACAGATAAACGCCTCATCGTTGCCTTTAACAAAGTAGATAAGATTGAATCCGCAACCCAACAACAACTCACAGACCTATACAAACGCCTCACTCGTGAAAAGCCCAACACTTCGTTCATCTTTCTTTCAGCTTCACACGACCAAAATATTGACATACTCGAAAAACAGCTTACAGATACCGTACAGTCAACACAAACTGGCGAAAATGACATTATCGTCACCAACGCACGTCATTACGAAGCCCTGCTAAATGCCCACGACGCAATCCTACGTACCCTTAACGGCCTACAATCCGGCCTCTCCGGAGACTTTCTCGCCCAAGACATTAGAGAATGCATGCACTACCTCGGAGAAATCACCGGTCAAATCTCTACTGACGAAATACTTGGGACCATATTCTCTAAATTTTGCATCGGCAAGTAGGATATTGTAATCAACTGCAACGAATTAGAACCAACTATAATGAAGTCGCTGATTTTCAGCGGCTTTTTTATTTGCCAAAAATCCAGCTATAAACAGTTGGATACTGTTGTTCACCATATTTTTCTACCGTATTTCTACCGCGGAACAATTAAGGGCTTTTACCCGATGTCACACTGACGCATTTGTTGACGTGTGTTGACAATGGTTTACGTGAGTAGACAAAAAGGGAAATAATCCGAGCTGTAAAAAGCTCATGTTTCACTAAAATATGGAGAATAACAAAAATGGAAGTAAAAAGAATCTGCCAGTGGTGCGGCAAGCCTTTCATGGCCAAAAAGACCACTACCAATTATTGTAGTCCGCAATGTTCCAAAAGAGGTTATAAACACCGGATGAAGGAACGTAGAATGGAAATGCGCGAATTTCAGGAAATGATGGAGGTAAAGAACAAACTGGAGAGCCAGGAATACTTTACCTTTTCTCAAGCAGCCAGACTAATGGGCGTTTCTCGCCAGTATGTCTATAAACTGGTAAAGGAGGACAAACTTCGTGCATCAAGGCTGAGTTCAAGAATGTCGCTCATCAGAAGAACCGACATCGAACTTATGCTGAAAACAAAACCTTATGAAGTTCTCAGACCAAAAGATGAATTTGACGTTACCGAGTATTATACCGCTGAACAGATTGCGGAAAAGTACAAAGTCAACGCCAAATGGGTGTGGACCTATACCCGGCAAAATAATGTTCCCAAAGTCAGAATCCGTCAATTCAATTATTACAGTAAAAAGCACATTGATGCGGCATTTGCCAAATACAAGACGGATGATGCCTTGACCGAATGGTACACTCCCGAAGAAATCGAGAAGAAGTACGGAATGACACGTGTAGCCATCCGTTCACATGTCTATCGTAACAACATCCCCTCAAAGAAAGAACACGGGCAGATATTCTACTCCAAACTCCATTTCGACCTGTCAAAACAGACCGCCGAAGATGACTCGTCTGAATACTACACCGTACAGGAGGCCATGAAGAAATACAGCCTCACCCGAGATTCTGTTTACGGCATCCTGCAATTCCACGAAATAAAACGGGAGAAGAAAGGCAGGTTCGTGCGTTTTCTGAAAGTGGAATTCGACCACATCATGGGAGCCCGTTAGTGGCCAAATGCGACCGATTGTAATTATTGGAAAATTATTTCCTACTGATTATAGTCTGTATAAAAGCATTAAGGATTTTCGCAGCAAAAATCAGTTATAACCATTTAATATTCATTATTATGTCAGAATGCAAAACAGTTACATTGAGGACACGCCCTCTGAAGAAAGGTATGCTGTCGTTCTACCTTGATTATTATCCGGGCTACCGGGATCAGGAAACGATGAAGACCATCCGCCACGAAGGATTGAACATTTACGTCTATGCCAATCCCAAGAACCAGCGTGAACGCGACTTCAACGCCGCCATGTCAGAGAAAGCGGAAGCTATCCGATGCAGACGGTTTGAAGCCATCGTAAATGAACGGTATGATTTCTTCGACAAGAGGAAATACAAGGCCGATTTCCTGGAATACTACCGTAAGCAACTTCCCAAGCACGACCAGAAATGGGGATTCGTCTATCAGCACTTCTACAACTTCGTCCACGGCAAATGCACTTTCGAGGAAATAGATGTGGACCTGTGCAACAAGTTCCGGGAATACTTGCTTAATGCCAGGCAGCTCCGGCGTGACAGACCAATTTCAAAGAACTCCGCTTCCGGCTACTGGTCCACTTTCCGGGGATTCCTGAAGATTCTGTATCGCAACAGGATGATAAAGACCAATGTCAATGACTTTCTGGAAAAAATCGAACCGGAAGATGTCGCCAAGGAGTATCTGAGTATGGAAGAACTGTATTGCCTTGCCGAAACCCCGTGCAAGATACCTGTTCTAAAGACTGCTTCCCTCTTTTCGTGTCTGACTAGTCTGCGGCTCAGCGATGTTCTTTCCCTTTGCTGGGAAGAAATCGTCGACTTCGCTGCTGGAGGGAAATGTGTCCATACCATCACCCAGAAGACCAAGACCGAAGACATCATCCCGATAAGCGATGAAGCATTGGAACTGATAGGCTACAGTCCTGAAAAAAACGGTTTGGTGTTCAAAGGTCTGAAACGGAGCTGGACACAGCAGCCGATGAAGGAATGGATCCGTTCTGCCGGGATCATCAAAAACATCACATTCCATTCATACCGCAGGACATACGCGACCCTTCAGGCCGCAGCCGGTACTGACATCCGTACCATCCAAAGCAACATGGCTCACAAAAGCATCACCACCACCCAACGCTACATGAAAGTTGTGGACAGCAACAAGCGTGAGGCGACCACCAGAATCACATTGACAAGAAAGGGCTGATCTGACTGATTCGTACCTGTTTTATCGGTTATAGTATGATTTTTCGCTGAAAATCATACTATAACCATATTTTTTCTTAATTCCCGGATGTTTTTCTGTCATTATTTACAATGGTTTGAAACCGGACATCTATTTTTGTCCTATCATAATTCCAAACAATCACAGTTTATGGCAGATAACAACCGAATATCCATCAAAAAGACAAGCCGAGTCCTTGCGATTACATGTGTCGCCTATACAACAGTGGCAACAATATTGTACGACAATTATCGGATTGACCTGATTGCCTATTCCACTCCGGTCATATTAGGAACCGTAACTGCAATCATGTCATGCGCTGCACTGCAACGCATGTTTTGTTCACTATTCACCAAGAACTATCTTTCTTTTGGCTGCAAGGAGTTATCACCAATCGGAATTACACATTCCGAGACAAATCCTGATATCCAAGAAGAATTTCCTCGAACTGAAAATACAACCGGTACGGTCAGCGTTGTAGCGCAAAAATCTTCATATCTCGAAAAATATGAAGCCCGCATAGCGGAATTGGAACATGCCAAAAAAGAAAGGCGAACTACAATAATCAGCACCATACATGATTATACCACATACATAATGGCCGAGTTTTTCACCAAAGAGGAACTAGAAACGCTCCATGAGAACATCGAAGCTTTGGCTTACGGACAACAGGAACTATACAAGCCAATCCGTTCCAGAGAAGATAATCCCATCAAGTCTCCGGCACTAAGGCATTTTGCATGGAATATCGGAGAGAGACTTGATATTCCGCTAATCGACAGGGCAAAATTCATAAAAGAAATATTCCCACACGAACTGGGGAACGCAACAATTGAATATCTTTCCAAGAATCTCCGGGACTCTGTTACAAGCAAAATCAAGATCGATGTGCCTGAAAACGGAGACTACCGGTTTGACTGCATGAGAAATTTTGCTGATGGAAAAATTAGTTCTTACTGATTATAGTCTGCGTAATATCATTAGATTGGTTTGCAGCATGTTAAACAATTAAATCGTTTAGTCATGCTAAAAGAAAACCTTACATTCAATGATTTGCCGGAAATGGTCGGCAGACTGTGTGAAAAGATTGAGAGTTTAGAGAATGTTCTGAAGGAAAGTCTCGCCAAAGAACCGTCTGCCAAAGAGAATCTTCATGTCCCCATGACTGTGGAGGAAGTATGCAGTTACCTTGGAATATCCAAGTCATCCTTCTATTACAAGGCCAAGCACGGAGGGATACCTGTCATCAAGCAGGGAAAGCATCTGTTCGTATATCGCGACGAACTGGACAAATGGCTGGAGACCGGAAGAAAAAGCCAGGTGCCACTGAGCATCGAGGAGGAACACGAGCAGATACTTGCCGCGACAAGACGTAAGGCAAAACCAAGAGAACTGTAGGAATATGGAAAAGACGAACAGCAATATTCCTACTCCGGAGGAACTGAAAGCCTACATAGATGAATCGGTCATCAGCGTAACCGGAACATACGACCAGTCCGCTTCCGTGCTGATGGTGGATGATTTCACAATCGGGACTTTGGGAAACTTCAGTGCGTCCATCGGGAAAGCCAAAAGCAAGAAAACCTTCAATGTCTCGGCCATAGCTGCAGCCGCTCTGATAAATGGCACGGTGCTGCATTACCGTGCCTGTTTCCCGGAAGGCAAAAGGAAAATTCTCTACATTGACACGGAACAGGGCAAGAACCATTGCCAGAAAGTTCTCGACAGAATCCTGAGGCTGGCAGGCCTGCCGAAAGATTGTGATGCCGACAACCTGAAGATGCTGGCACTTCGAAAATATTCACCCGAAGTACGGTTGGCAATAACGGAACAGGCAATCGGCATGATACCGGACTTGGGACTGGTCATCATCGATGGCATCCGAGACTTCGTCTATGATATCAATTCTCCCGGTGAGTCCACCGATGTAATATCCAGACTCATGCGATGGACTGATGACAGGCAGATACACATCCATACCATCCTGCATCAGAACAAGAATGATGAACACGCACGGGGACATGTCGGCACGGAACTGAACAACAAGGCGGAAACCATCATGCAGATAGAGCCAGACAAGGATGACAAGTCCATAAGTGTAGTGGAAGCTCTTCATATCCGTGACCGTGAATTTGAGTCTTTTGCTTTCCGAATAAATGATGAATGCCTGCCCGAAACGGTGAAGTTTTACCAGCTACAGAAACGGCAGGCAGGACGGCCAGTTAAAGAACCGTTTGACCCTTATAAGGAAATCCCGGAGGATATGCACCGTTCCGCTCTAAACGCCGCTTTTGAGGGCGACAATATCAACGGCTATGACAACTTGATTGAACAGCTGAAAGAGGGCTACGGACGGCAAGGAATAAAACTGGGGCACAACAAAGCCGTAAAGCTCGCAACATTCCTGAGCAACAAGCGGATGGTCGTCAAAGAAGGCAAGGAATACAGATTCAACCGTGATTTCTATTACTGAGCCATTAGCGTTTAACCCCATCGGTGGGACATTTTTCTGTGACATTTCCCGGCTTTACTTTATTGCCGGGGTGTAGATATGGGAATAAAGCAAAGCTATGGCAGGTTTCATCATGCTGGTGCAATCTGCCATGCTTCCTTTTGTATGTACACTGAAATCCGGACACCCCCCGCATCGTATGAGATGTAGTATCAATCCGTGCCGGGCTTGCCCGTCTGCCAGTAATAAACCCTATGGGGGAGCCTAATACCCCACTCGCCTTTTGGCGATGGGATGAGTGCCACTTAAAACAGCAAGCTGGGCACAGGAAAATCACTGTAAGGATTGGACAGAATACGAAAGATTTTATCTCTTTCAATAGGCGAATTAGATCGATTTCATGTTCATAGTTTTGATAAAAAAGAGGATAGCTTTAAAAGTTATAATTTAGATATTGTACTTTTGCACAATGCTTCAGGAGAACTTCAAGTTTTACAAGCCCTGCAAGGAGTTACAACCTTACGTCAGGTATTATTGGGTATTCAAAAGCAATCAACCGCTGAATACCCTTACTTTTCCTATTGGTTGTCCTCAAATCATTTTCCATAAACAAACACCGCTCTATATCCCGGAATTGGGAACCGCTCAGTCGGAATTTACCATTAGCGGACAGGTAAACTATCCTTCCCATTTATATACGGATGGAAATGTTGAAATGATTGTGGTTGTGTTCCAGCCATACACCCTCAAAGCATTCTTGAACTTGCCCATATCCTTATTGCACAATCAAGAGGTCTCCGGTTATGACCTTGAAAACAAGCATTTGAAACAACTGGCTGCACAAATCTTAGACTGCGAAAACACAAGTTTATGTATCAGCCTAATAGAGCAATGGTTATTATCACAAATAGCAGATACATTGACTTCAAAAACAACATACAACATCCAAAGAATAGCCTTCGTTATAAAACAACTGTTCGTAATGCCAGCAACTTCTGTCACGGAATTGGCTTCCATTGCCTGTTTAGGCAAGAAACAGTTTGAACGTCTGTTTAATGAACTGATAGGTGCAAATCCCAAAGAATACGCAAGAATAGTCCGTTTCCAAAAATCATTGAAACTGTTGCAGCATGACTTTGAAAATATAAATCTGGCTCAGTTAGCATATCAGTGTGGATACGCCGACCAGTCGCATTTTATCCGAGAGTTTAAACAATTCAGCGGCTATACGCCATTGGCTTTGTTAAACGTATGCGAACCATATTCTGATTTATTCAACAACCCAGCATAATGTCCCTTTTATTCTATCAATCGTTTAAAAGCCGACTTACCTTTGCGCTTATTTAACTTAAAATAAACGATAGGATGAAAGAAGTAAATCCAAAAGAAATAACCCGTGCCTACGCATTTGAAATGTGGATGAATGCACCCATGCCCATGCTTACCTTTTTCAAGACGGTAGATGTAACCCACCTTGTCCGCATCTGCAAACGGACGGGGTTAAAGTTTAATATGCTGATGTGCTGGTGTGTCGGAAAAGCGGCAAGCAACATCAAAGAATTCTATATGCTTCCCGTAGGGCGGAAGCTGATGCAATACGACAATCTTGCCGTTTGTACCATTGTAGCCAATCGGGAAGGAGAAGTCAGTTCCTGCGATGTCCCTTTCTCCGATAATTTGCAGCAGTTCAATGCCGATTATTTAAGATTGACGAAACAAGTTGCCGAAAGCTGCCGGAATCATGACCTGACGGATAGCATGGTGATTGGCACGTCTGCCCTTGCACAATATGAGATAGACGGGGCGGTTGGCATGTATAGCGGCATATTTAATAATCCGTTTCTGATTTGGGGCAAATACAAAAAGCGTTGGTGGAAGCGCACATTGACTGTCTCCTTTCAGTTCCATCATACACAGATGGACGGCGCACATGCTTCCTGCTTTTTGGAAAACCTGCAAAAAAGAATCAAAGGGTTAAGTGTGTGATTTAGCAAAAACGTTATCTTTGTATTAATTTACAGTAGATCCAAAAATGAAAAAGAACATATCTTAGTTGGTTTCTTATGGCTGTTGATTCTTTCAGCTACACTGTTGTCCCCAATTATAATAAAACACGTGCATAATACGATCAAATAATATGGAATTATCAGATTGGTTCAAAGGTTTTGAGAAAGGAATTGCCAAGCTTACAGCGGAACAAAGAGAGCAATTCTTTTCTGAGTGTGGAAAAAACTGTGTTCAATGTGAAACTCTTCAGGTTTATAAGGACCTGTATGAACGGGCAAATGGAGACATGGACAGCTTTTTCTCTAAAGCTAATGAATTGCCGGGTGTAAGATGCGAAACAATAAATAAAGGTTCCGCGTATGATTTATATTTCATGGAATGCACCTGCGGGCTTCATAAACAAGGCTATGTTTCGACCCCTCTGCTTTGTGAATGCTCTAAGCAGAGTATCCTTTATGTTTTGCAGTCGTTGTGGAAAGACAGGACATTCCAAGTAACCATTTGTGAATCCATTCTACGAGGAAGCCTGCATTGCAGAATGCGAATTGAAGCAAAAATATATGGGAACTTAGAGGTATAATCAAAGAACAAATGCTACCTTTGCAAAGGTAACAGAAAAAAGAATTGTTCAACCCATATGAAATGGCAAGTGTGCATATAGCTGCGCTTAACGGATAGCATTTCAGTCGTAGCTATTCAGCAACGGACAGGCTTATATAGGTTTGTCCTTTCTTATTTTGCCATTATCCAAATTTATAATCATGTGATGTGTCATGCCGCCTTGTACAGCAGGACTTGTCGCATCCTATCAAGTTGAACAATGAACTATACATATAAGCATATCTGGCTCATCAACTTTCCTGTAATGATGAGCATCCTTATCGAACAACTTATCAATATCACCGATGCCATCTTCTTGGGGCATGTGGGAGAAGTAGAATTGGGCGCATCTGCTATTGCCGGAATCTAGTATCTGGCTATCTATATGCTCGGCTTCGGTTTCAGTCTGGGCTTGCAGGTCGTTATTGCACGGCGCAACGGCGAACAGCGTTATTCCGAAACAGGGAAGACATTCTTTCAAGGATTGTTTTTCCTGTCGGGACTTGCTGCCTTTTTGTGTCTGTTCTCCAAGCTGTTTTCTCCGATTATTCTAAGCAAGTTAATTGCTTCTGCGGAAGTCTATCATGCCGTGATTGATTATTTGGACGGGCGAATCTGGGGACTGTTGTTTTCATTCCCTTTCCTTGCCTTACGCTCGTTCCTGGTCGGCATCACCCGTACAAAAGCCTTGAACATGGCGGCTCTGACAGCCGTATTGGTGAATATTCCAGGCAACTGGCTGCTCATATTCCATTGGGATATGGGGATAGCGGGTGCAGCCGTCGCATCGTCTTTTGCCGAAGCGTGTTCATTGGCGATGTTGACAATTCATGTTTTACAGAAAATGGACCGACGGCTTTATGGTTTGTATTGGAACTTAGATAAAGGTTTGTTACATCATGTCTGCCGTGTGTCCGTATGGAGCATGTTCCATTCTTTTATCGGAGTGGCATCGTGGCTTGCCTTCTTCGTAGCTATCGAGCATTTGGGAGAAATGGAACTAGCAGCTACCAATGTCATACGCAGTGTCTCGACGGTGTTCTTTGTCATCGTCAATTCGTTTGCAGCTACTACCGGTTCGCTGGTGGGCAATTTGTTGGGAGCCGAGCAAAAGGCTCAGGTAATTCCGCTGTGTAACCGGGTTGTCCATTTGGGATATGCCATCGGTTTTCCGCTGGTCATCCTTGTCGTGGCTTTCTATTGTCCGATTATCGGCATCTATACGGAAAGCCCGGTTCTGATGCAGATTGCCCATTTGCCGTTTGTGATCATGTTACTGAATTACGTCTTTGCCTTGCCCGGCTATATCTATATGAATGCCGTTACAGGTACGGGGGCGACACGCATGACATTTATTTTCCAGTTGATAACCATCGTGGCCTATCAGATTTATTTGTGGAACATAAGTCGTTTTAGTACGTCATTGTCCGTTTATTGGACGGCAGAATATCTGTATGTGATATTACTCGGCCTGTTGTCTGTCATTTATCTCAAATATAAACACTATTAAAAGCTGAATGTCATGATGAAAAAGGTGTATCCACGTACAGGCGACACGCAGACCGCGTACCTGAATGCAGTTGTGAAAGACCCGTCTATCGAAGTGGGCGACTATACCATCTATAATGATTTTGTTTCCGACCCGTTGCTTTTCGAGCGGAACAATGTGCTATACCATTATCCCATCAATCATGAGCGGCTGATAATCGGCAAGTTCTGCTCTATTGCCTGCGGTACGAAATTCCTGTTCAACTGTGCCAACCATACCTTAAAATCCCTATCCACTTACACCTTCCCGCTCTTTTATGAAGACTGGGATTTGGAGAAATCGGACGTGGCAACGGCTTGGGACAACAAAGGTGACATCGTGATAGGCAACGATGTGTGGATAGGCTACGAAGCGGTAATTATGGCTGGCGTTCACATCGGCAACGGGGCAATCATAGCCGCCCGTGCCGTTGTTACGAAAGACGTGCCGCCTTATACGATAGTCGGCGGTGTTCCTGCTCGACCGATAAGAAAGCGTTTCGATGAAGAAGTGATACGGAAACTCGAAACACTGAAATGGTGGGACTGGTCTGCCGAAAAGATACGGCGATGCTTGCCTTATATCGTGAATGGTGACATCGACAATCTACTTGATTACAGGGAATAAATGACCAGCTTTAATACCTAAAAGAGAGTATTCCACGAATTACGCTCTTTTAGGTATCAGGGCACTATAAAATATTTTGTGTAAATGGGAAATACGGGATTCAGAATGAGTCTCGTATTTTTTATTTTCCAGATTTGCAAAATGAAGAAGATTATGAAAGAAAAGAATCAAGCAGTGCCTGATGAGGTATTAAGCAAGGAGTTCCTTAGCCAGTTCAAGACAGAAGCGGATGTGAGCAGGTTTCTGAATCAGTTGCATGCGCAGGTATTGGAAAAGATGCTTGAAGGTGAGATGGATGCTCATCTGGGCTATGAAAAGAATGCTGTGGCAGGGAACAATACCGACAACTCCCGGAACGACAGTTATCCGAAAAAAAATCCAAACTGAACATGGGGAATCTGTCATATCCATTCCCCGTGACCGTAACGGCCAGTTTGAGCCGATAGCAGTCCCTAAGCATGAAAGCCGTAGACTTCCTATAGAAAAGCTTGTTATCTCCCTGTATGCCAAAGGGATGAGCGTATCTGATATAGAGGAAGAAATGCGTGAGATTTATGAAATAGAGCTCTCTACATCAGCTATTTCTATCATTACAAATAAGGTAAATCAGGCTACCAAAGAGTGGCAGAACCGGCCTTTAGATCCTGTTTATCTCATTGTCCGGATGGACGGAATAGTCTTCAAGGTATGGGATAACGGCAAAATCATAAACAAGACCGTTTATCTTTGTGTCGGTCTGAAGCAGAACGGTCTGAAAGAGGTTCTTGGCATGTGGGTCGGCAAATCGGAAAGTTCTTCTTTTTGGATGGGTGTCCTGACGGATTTAAAGGCACGTGGAGTACAGGACATACTGATTACCTGTACCGACAATCTGAATGGATTTACGGATACCATCCGTACCGTATTTCCTCAGTCATCCACACAAATCTGTGTGGTACATCAGATCAGGAACTCCTGTAAATATGTCGTTTATAAGGACAAGAAAGAGTTCACGGCAGATATGAAGAATATCTATAATGCACCTAATAAGGAGGTTGCTGCCGCAGAACTTGAGAATCTGGTAACTTTTTTATTCCTCTATCTCAAACACACCTTTTGTAACAGTATCCATAAGTCTCTTGAAAATCAATACTTTTGTCCGCCATTTATTCGTTTATTAACCCGTTCGAAATCCGAACAAAAGATCAACATTATCTTCCTCCCAACACAAAATCTTTCTCGATGAGAACTTTCATTGATTACTATTAATCACTAGCCAATCATCGCTCATAGTTATAAATTACTTTATTTTCTTCCATTTGATTTAATGATTGCGTTTATGGCTAACACGAAGTATCTCATCATCTTCTCTATATGATGAGATATATCCAATAGTTTTTAGCCTCTCTAAAAGTATTTTATTCATGTGATTATTTTCTATGGCGGCCCTCTTAGATTTATCAGTAATACTTCGATATGGATCGTCTAAAGACTCTATTAATTCTGTCACAATGTCAAAATCATCTTTATACTTTTCAATCAAGTCTATCAAAAAAGACAATCGCTCTTGCAGGTTAGTTGAGTCAGACAAAATAATCTTCACTGTATCATAATCAAATTTCTCAATATTGTTTTTCACCACAGGAAGAGTAATATTGGCTAATTCATTGTCCCACACAATATGAGGAAGGAAATGTTGAACTACACTTAGAGCTTTTTCACCGATTACTCTTGGATTTCTCATAAGATACTTGTATAACCTCATATCTGTAGGTAACTCCTCTATTTCTATAATGCACTCATCCAAATACTTATCTACATAATAAGTAAGTACATCACTATGATTGTCTCTAATTGTAGTCGTATAATATGTGCTATATGGAAGCATATCGGCACAAAGTAACGATTTAAAATGAGCGTTATCTACACTGTTAATATTCGCATCCTTAAATGTAACTCCATCAAATATTTTGATAAGTTTATCGTATACCGACATTTCAAAATCTGATGTCAACAAAGCACTGTTTGCCAGTAGTTCTTTCTGAGTATCATCCAATTCAGATATATCTGTTAATTCATCAATATGCTTCGTAATGAATATTCGCAAACTAGAAATCATTACATTATTCTGACTCTTATAGAATGCATATATCTCAGGCCATGCTGGTGTAACTATATCAACTTCAATAGCGGACTCCCACTGTGTATTGTTAACATAGGAAAGAGAAACTCTATTATGTTGCCCCGAAAGGTATTTGCGTTTTGTCTCCTCTGTTATATCTTCAGAATTAATAATTTCAAGAATAATTTCCACACCCTCTTGTTTCGCTGCATCTGTGATAAATACATTATTTAGTGCATCATCAAAACGTTCATCTATATAATCTGACACTGGTTTAGCAGATTCACAACTCCTCAGTATTGTAACATTTAAAGGATAATTATTCAATGCTTCCATCCTTTCATTTCGATAATAAACAAATGCGCATACAACATTTTCCGGTGTCAGCATATATGCTTCGTTTTCTACAACATATTCCAGCAAACACCCTGATTCTGCATCTATATCTGTAAAAATCAGTTTTCCATTCGATACTATTTGTTTGACTGTATCAAAACCTATAAGATCTACTCTATGAGATATAAATGCGAAGTGTTTATTCAACCAGTTACGACTTTCTTTTGTGGAATGTTTTAATTCTAGGAATCGCAACCAAGCCTCGAATAATTCATCGGAATTCTGTTTCACGAAGATCTTCCATAATCCATCAACGATACTACCCAAATGGTTGAAAAGCAGGCTCGAATCTTCAACTGACTTATAGAAATCAATCAAAAAGTCCCACTTTTTATTATTCTTAACAACTTGTGCTATCGAATGAAGTTTTGAGCTATTAGCTTCTTCTTCAAGATGCTGACAAATACAATCCACCACCTGAATATTCAATATACTTACATCATTGTAACATTTGTCAGGAATGTTTTTTACGCACAGTTCTATTTTATCTATATGATAATCATATGGCAAGCTATGCCGAAGTTTTAATTCAAGGATAAAGTCATGATCATGTCTATTAATTGACCTCCCAAAAAAGAAAGATATATAATCAAAGTAATCTTCATTTATAAGTCCTTCTTTTAAGAAAGACTCAAGCATTTTAGAGACGTTGAGTTCACTAAAAATTTTATGTGTTTGCATATCAACATCCAGCAATAGCTCTTGTATTGGAGTAGCATAATGATTGTTACGAGATAATTCTAGAATCTTGATTTGTTCACGATATTTTTTTTCACCCTCTCGCAAGGCTTCTAATCGCTCATGGTAGGTAAAGTCAGAATTAACTATTTTCTCTATTTGACTGAATTTAATATTACAACTATCTTCACCTGTATCATAATAAGATCTAGGTCCATAATATCCGTTATTGTGGTATCTTGTGAATTTTTGATACCGAATTGAGGATTGCGATACAAATGAGTTAAATAAGGTTTCATTCTCTGCGATACTTTCAAGAGTCAAAAAATTATTTTCGACAAAAAAAGACAAGACATTATTTTCATTTTGTTTTGATAATATTTTACGATACCCTTCGATATAAACTAACCTCAACTCTTTTTCCTGCAGAGCATGTGTCGTTTCTAAAGATTGAAGTTTTTTAGTGATTCCATTAATACGTTCGTCAATCTGTTTATTGCGCTCAACCAATAATTCACTTTTCTTATGCAAACAATCATATAAAACACCCTTTCCTTTATGTAGATCAGCAAAATCCTTTGGGTAGTAATTTTTATATACAATCATGGCAAGAAGCTTGTTTTGATCAAGTTTCTCATCAAGTTTTTCTCTATATTGGGCATATTCATTGACAATGTTCTTAAGTAATCTCATATCGTCAATAAAAAAAGCCAAACTTTCTATTACCTCAACATTAAGATCTGAAAAACCTTTTATCTCTAGTTCCTCTTTCAGTTTGTCTGCTGAGTTTGAGGAGTTGATTATTGGAATTACAGTTGTGATATAATCAAAGAATTTAGTACGTTCTTCATCAAAGAACATATCATCCTTAACTGCATAAATGAACGTAACTTTACGTCCCACGGAGTTTGACTGATTTAAGAGTTGATTGACTTCTCGTAACTTAAGAAAAATATCAGTATTATTAAATCTATCTAAGTCCTCTATAATCACGACATTATAATTAGTGACCTCAAAGAAATAGACAATTTCATCCATGTGCTTATTGAAAACAGATGTATCTTCTTTATTTTCTTTTAATTCAATCTCCCCATTCTTTAGATTTAACTTATTAAGTTTACTATTACTCAATGACTTGATAGTCTTTTGAGCGAATATTATTGTTGCAATAAATATATATGATAGAGCAAAAATATCAGACCATTTATTTAATACCGGATTGCTTAAGCGGTTGCAAATCCATTCCACTTTCAAAAACGATGGTTCAAATACAATAATTAAAGCAACAGCATAAAATATTATTGCAAATGATAAAGCATATTGAGCCCAAGTTGATTTATGATAAATCCTTTTTAATCTGGAATTATAAAGTGTCTCTTGTTTTTCTTTATAAATAAGTTGTTGAAGAATACTATACTCAATACGATTATTCATCGAATCAATGTCTATTTCTTCCTTTTTATTATCTAATGGAGACTTTAGCGTAGCAAGAGATATTGAAAGATATTTGTATTTGGGAAAGTCTTTCTTCAAAGTTCGAAGAATAGAACTCTTTCCGGATCCATAAGGGCCAGTAATAGCTATGTTCAATATGTCTTTCTCCTCTATTTTTCGTGCAAGATTCAAAACACTCCTGTACTGCTTCTTATCGTTTTCATTATCACGATTAAGCAGTGCAGGAGTTAATGATACTTGTTTATCATCTTCCATTAAATTATTTGCACAAATTTTCTTCCAAAATTTCCAGCTCATTATTTATAGATATTTATAATCATATTTTTCCTGTTATAATTACATATTGCTTTATTGTCTATATTAAAGCAACGCCAAATTTTCGGATAGTATCTCCACTATCTCTTCCAGATATTGATTTACCTATAGCTTTTTCAATTCTATTAGCAAGTTCAATCGCCCTATCTATGATAAATTTATCAAAATCATTTTCATCAATAAGATTAAAGTTTATCTTGTATATAGATATAGCATGGATTAAATCATCTTTCATAATTTTCTAATTAAGAATCGTTTTTTATAGCGACAATGCTCATCATCATCTCTGAAAAAGCAAAGCTTACTTTTCACTTCCATTGCAGTCTTTAAACATTCAAACGAAGTATAGATTTCTTCTTCCGAACCCTCAAATTCATCTAGATAGTTTTCATTAGTAGTATCGAGATTTTCAAAACTTTGTTTCACGGTTTTCTTAAAATCAACAGCAATCCTTTTACAATCTTCAACCATTCGGTTATAATCTTCTTCCATAATCACTCTCATTTACTATCAAAAGAATAATTAATTCTTAATGCCTCAACTCCATTTCTACTTAGAAAAACGGACGGTTCCCCTTTCTTTGTCTCACCTTTAGAGTTATGTCTTATGGAATTACTTACCAGTACACACAATTTCTTTGCTCTGGTCACACCTACATAATGCAAATCCAAATCTTGTTCTTCATTAGGATAGTAAGTAACCCAATCCTTATATTTCTTGAATGGAATCTCAAATTCATTCATATTCAGATGATACACAATATCGAATTCCAATCCTTTTGACTTATGCAAGGTCATAATTACCACCTCACTAGTTGAAAATGGTCTGTAGCTATCTACCAAATCCTTAGAATTCAGCACCACGTTCAAATGTTGCATCGAGCTACCCTCTTGATATTTAGGTAACAAAATGTCTGCAATGTTTTTAAATAGTCTTGGCAACGCATCTATCATATCATCTTTATTTACCGACCTAATCTCATCACGGATTCCAAGAAGTCGTTTTCGAGCGTATGATGACAAAAGTGCAAAGTCCATATAATAATCTACCACCGACATAAATGGCATTCCCTCATCAAAATAGTATTGCAATAACTGCGCAAAAAGATGTGATCGAGGATTCAAATCATCATCTAATGGAGTTGAGATCACAACCCTATGAGGTATATCCAAATACCCATCTATCATTTCCTGCATCTTTGTACTTCTCACAAGAATTGCCACTTGACTAAAATCTGTTACCTTCCATTTCTTACAATCATTAATTATCTCATTGTCTAGGTATTCGGCCACTATTTTTTCATCACCATTCACTGCGATATGTTCTACACCCATTTCCCCTTCACATTCCAACAACTGACAGTTTGCATCAAGAAGTCTGTTTGAATAGTTCACAATGGGTATTGAACATCTAAAGTTCTCTGCCAACTTATAAGATGTAAATCCTTCCATTGTTTCAAGTGCGACTAAATAATCACTCACCTTATGTGCAAAACCAAAAATCGACTGATTCACATCTCCTACTGCATTTCCGATTAACCCCAGCCCTATCAGTTCAAGAAATATTCCATTCGTATAAGTATCTGCATCCTGAAATTCATCTATAAACACATACTTAAACCGTGCTTTCAAATGAGCCCTACAAGCATGACAGTTTTTAATGATGTGTAAGGCCACAAGTTCTAACGAACTGACCAATACTTTCCCTTCCTTGAATAACTCATAAAGTTTCTCCCAAACAGTCTCATTTATCTCTTCATAATCCGGATGTATCTTATTTATCCATTCAAAATCTACCATCTTGTCCTTGTCTAAATCACTCTCTGTAATTGGCACAACTTCTTTCTTCGAATATCCTATAACATAATGTCCGAAGGGCAGAATAATCTGTGTTAAACAGAAGCTATCTATCGTTCCAAAGAATGAATTTTTCTCCCATGTGCCATTTTGAAGAGTCTTACGTTTCAAATGTCCTGAAGCTTTACGAGTATAAGAAATCGCAATAACCCCTTGATAATCTTTTAAGATATCAGACTCTAATATTCGTCTAATTTTCTCTGAAAGCACAAAGGTTTTACCACTGCCCGGCATAGCAAGCACTACAGTATTTCCTTCTTCTTGGATAATATTACGCTGGATGGGTGTAGGTTCCATAATGACTTTCAATATATTCTTTAGCAGATATCAGTAAATTGGCTAATCTATCGTCCTTTAATAGGTGCAATTGTTCCTTCTTCTTCTGTAGGAAGTGATACATATTAAGCGCCTTGTGCTTTTTCATCTCATCAATGATTTCCTCATCGCTCATTTCATTATCTTCATCATAAAATTCTTTTAGAGAATCGCGCAAAAGGCTGTTCATCATATCAGTTTCCAAATCGACGTTAGCCAACTGAATATCATAACCATCCAAGAAATCAATAAACCATTCAGCAGCTTCCCGATTCTTTTCTGGAATGTCTTCAGGATTATTAAATCCCCGTAATAATTTCTTGTTATTTTTAATAGTATCTTTCTTCCCTTCATCAATAATACAGCATTCCTCTAGGCAAGCCACAGCTCTTTCTATCCCTGCATATCTATATTCGTCTTTTTTGGGTATTTTCGTAATATCATTGTCTGTTCTTAACGCCCATTCTATCTCCATCGCATTCAAAACTTTGCAATAAGTTTCGAAGTCTACGCCATCAACGCTTAACACAGAGATATTCATCCTGTCTAAGTCAATTCCAATTTGGCTAGCCAGCGTTTTAAAAAACAATAGTTCGGAAGGGCCTTCTATAAGAATGACATAGTCAGCAAAAAAAGCCTCGGCTGGAATTACACTCATTCTGTACCCCAAGCCATCTATTCCATCTTCAATTATTTTCGAACATCCATCTGAAGCTACTATGGTTTTATTATCCTCTTTTTTATAAAGCCTAATGATAGAATTTGGACTAAATTCACTAACGATGAATGGAGAATGGCTGGTTAATATTATTTGACCATTTAAAGTTTTGCTCAAATAAGCAGCAAGCCCACGCTGTTGATGAGGGTGAAGATAGGCTTCAGGCTCCTCAATACAGATGATAGACACTTCGTTCGCCAACTCTGAATTTTCGTTTTGTGTTGCCCATAGAGAAAGATAGATTTGATTGATTCTACCCTCTCCGCCAATTATCATACTTTTGTCTCCATATTTTGAGGCCAGCGACACGCTATTAATCACTCTGTCTATTTCTGTTGTCGAAGTATCAAACACGATCCTTTGCTCCCTGTTGTGTATGGACAATTTGTCAAGTTCTTCATTCAGACGATCTGTAGCATTCTTTACATACGACAACTCTGGAATTTTTTTATCAACATATTGAAGTTTTTCTGCTATATCGTCATACAAAGCATCATCTTGTTCAATAATTTCGGATTCTCTATTATCTTTTGCCTGATTTAAAAGCATATTCTTCGACTTGTTGATATATCCCCAAAAATCCCTTCTACTACTTATATATTTCAAATTCAAGAATCGTCTATACCAAGGACCTTCAATTTCAGTTAAATCCGTCTCATTATCACTCTTACCACAATAGAAATGGTAATTAACTTTGCCTTTCTCCTTCGCAGCTTTATATTGTATCACCATCTCACCGTCATCGCTATACTTGCCAGGCATCCTTGCAATAACGCACTCATCTGTCACATCAGTGAAATATATCCTAATGATTACCTCTTGTGTATCTTCATACGCATAGAAATCCGAATCATTCAATTCAAAGTCATAATCTGAAAAGCCCTTATCTAAAAGCAAACGCATAGCATGAATCAGGTTTGTCTTACCCACATCGTTTGCTCCTATAACAAGACTATTTTTATTTAAATTGACTGTAACCTCTTTGAAATTACGATAGCCTTTTATATAGATTTTTTGTAATAGCATAATCCTTATTTCTTTCTTGTATAATTACATAAAACGTTTTTTACAGTGCTTTATTGTAGCTACTAATCTTTTTACATATCTCTGATTTGTTGCAAATATTCCATTCGTATTAACCTTAAAAGTACAGATTCTCTTTTTCCGGCATCTTGTTCTCCAGAAACATCACATAGTAAATTGGGAGATAAAGGACATTTCCTTTTGTCTTTATTTCCCTTTCATTTGAAAGAACAATAGATGAAACAATATGGTAGTCTTGAATTGCCATCAGGTTATCCAAAGCACTATGAACCGTATAATCCTTTCCGGATTTAACCTCAATAGGTAGGACGCTCATGGTATCGCTATCATCAACAAGGAAGTCTACTTCTCCTTTCTGCTTATTGTCGTAGTAGAACAATTTTTCGTAATGTGCTTTCAGTTCCTGAGCAACAGCACTTTCATAGACAGAGCCAAGGTTAATGCTGGCAATATCGTTCAGTATTGGCTGGATATTATAATGATACAATTGGGAAGTAAGCATACCTACATCGTTCATGTACAGCTTCAACAAATTTTTCTGTTGTGATTCTGCCAAGGGATATTTCGGATTGCTGATTGCATGAGATGGTATCGTAATACCTGAGTTAATCAGATATTCAAACTCCTCCACGTAATTGCTGAATCTATCGCCTTTCCTATCCAATATATCTTTTGCCACAATCCGCTTCTTCTTGTTCTCCATCTGAGAAGGAATCATATCATAGATACGGCGGATGTACAGTTTCTTGGCAGCGTCCTCTTCGTAACGGGAAGCGTCGACACCATACAATTCTCTGATTGCCTCCTGAACTTCTCTTACTTTGACGATATTATGGGAGTTCAAATATTCATTTACTGCATCCGGCATACCACCCACAAGCAGGTATCTTTTGAAAAGACCTAACACTTTATCATGAATTTCCTGGGGCAAAGGCTGTGTCTGCTCAAAGGATTTCCTTAGATGCTTAATCGCATCCTCACCGAAATCATTTGCAATTAGGAATTCTTCAAAGTCCAGCTGGTACATTTTTCTTGGAATAATACTTCCGACTGGAACAGAAACAGTCTTTTTCAATGCAATTCCCAACAGGCTTCCGCTGCAGATAAACCGATACCGGTGTTCTTGCCTAAAGAACTTGAGCATAGTCAGAAATTGCGGATAATGCTGAATTTCATCAATGAAGACCAATGTGTTTTCATATCTGTCCAGCTTGGACCCTGCAACCATACTTAAGTTCAGGTAAAACTCTTCCGTGGTGCGAACATTCCTGAATATCTTGTCGCCTGCATCATCTTCCACGAAATTTATCTCCACATAGTTGTCATAGAGTTCTGTTCCTACATCTCTTATGATGTAAGACTTGCCTATCTGCCTCGCTCCTTCAATAAGGAGAATCTTGTCCTCATTGGACCTGAGGTGGTCATCTATATATGATCGGATCTTTCTGTACAGCATCGCTTCTACACTTTTCTAAAAGATTAGATAGCGCAAATATACACTTTTCCATAGAAATAAATCTTATGATTCTACACTTTTTCTACATTCCCGTGTCTACTTTTTCGGCAGCAGCACTTTTTTCGGAGGCAACATGTTCGACAACAACTTTACTTTAACCCCGTACTCATATCTACGCCAGTTAAAGTAAAGTCAAAATAAGGGAAGAAAAGAGATGGTTTCGCCGAACAGAGCATCCGATTTGCCGATGTCTACCAATAATACAGCCTGTTTATTCTTTTGGCTGCACAATCTTCGTGACTGCATCTTGCTTTTAGAAGTCAAGCCTTCTCGTTGATTTCACATATTTTATTGTAGCATCTCCGCAATGTCTTTATATCTCCAAACTGAGTGGCAAACATCTATGGTTTCGCGTAATTCCACTATTTCTGACAATCGAGATTTGATGTGTTGAAGCCTACTATTTGGTATAATTCTTTGACTGAATGATTAAAATCAGCCTTTATACCATATTGATGTGCAATTATTCCAATAGGTGTAGTAAAGAAATGAGTTCCCCATTGGTATCCAAAGGCGCAAGATTGTAGAACTGCAGCTCTTGGGTCTGTTCCATGTTGATAACCTCTATGGTATGGCTCTTTTTCTTTTTCCAATTCGTTAAGAAGTTCAGAAGCAAATGGCGAAAAACGATCTATGCAACCACAAATAATCGTGTATGTATCCCAATCTATTAGGCCTTTAACATAGGCAACGAATAGATTACCTGCGATTTCAGATTGTTTTGTTTCGAAATACTTATCGTTGATAGTTATAAGAAAAGATACTATTTTCTCTTTATACTTTGTGTCAGATTGATATTTATTTAAAAACGCTTCTTTCTCATTTTCAGTTAAGTACCCTAAATGATATTGTTCTAGAAACTTTATGATTTTTTTAGCAAAAGTCCATTCTTTAATAGATAGACCAACTTTAACTACTGATGCAATTGTTTTAATAATAGGAATTTCTTTTATAACATCATTGGTCATAAATGCATCAATTCCCATCTCTGCATAGTCAATGCCAGTATTGACAATTGGATTGACAAATCCAACAGTCACTATATCTTCGTATTTGCCTTCTTGTGTTGATTTCTTTTCGTTACTCATATTCAATCACATTATAATTTATAATTTTGGTGTGATACAAAGATAATGTTTTTAATAAACAATGAGTAATGACGATCAATGCTTTTCTGCTAATGTTGCACAAACATATGACCATTAGGATTTGTTCTATTTTTACATTTTAACGAACGTCGTATTGGTCGATGTATAATTTTCAGATTATAGGGGGATATAATCCCAATGATGCCTTTGCAATCATTGGGATTGTTAATAGAAATTGGCAGTGGACTGGGATGTGGACTTGTATTTTATCCAATATTAATCAAGTAAGGCCCTGTAGTTATTCTATACGCTGAGACAAGTGTTGCGCAAATACTCTCGAATTGTCGGCCATTGCTGCAGATCACAAGAATAGAACATCTTCAACTCGTCCGTAATTATGAACGGAACCATTCACTAGGCATTTCTTAAGCATCACAAGAGTCGGCATGCACGATCGTTGTTATTCTGGAATGAATTATTGTTAATACAAGTTCAAGAATGTCATCAAATGATTTTTTCTTATTAGCATTATACTCCTTCAAAAACGGTCCAAATACAATTACTTGTCAAAAGACATATCACTTTACTTTATCCCTGTACTCATATATACGACAATTAAAGTAAAGTCAAAATAAGGGACGGAAAGAGATAGCTGCGCCAAACGAGCCAAACCCGATTTATAAAAATCCAGAAATAACACCACCTGTTTTTTTCTTTTGGCTGCAAAAATATTCGTGAGTGCATCTTGCTTTTAGTTGGCATCAGTTGGTGAAAATCCCACTTATTTTCGTACCTTCGCAGGATAGAAAACAGGTGGACTTCGGACGGGGAAAGGAAGTTTTCCCGTTGGTTCTGATTCAAGAGGGAAGAGTTGAAAAATGTACGGTTTTGGGACTGAAAAACAAGCGAGAAAAGGATTTTCTACCGTTTAAAACGCAACTCTTTCATATTCAATTTGTTCGGTATGCTCGTTACGGAAAGTATTAAAATCCACGCCATAAGTCTCAAACACCTTCAATCCTTGCCAAACAGCCTCTACACAGGTTGCCGTTAATCCTTCCGTAAATGGAATTGGGATATTTCCATGCGGATAAAATGGGCTAAGGACTTTAGCATATTCAGATTTAGAAGTCAAATCGAGAATATCAGCATTAGGAAATTCTTTCTTGATGCTTTCTTCCTTCCTTTTTTTATTAACGACATATATCATAATTAGCGAATTATTGGATTGTCAATATTGAGGATGTATTCTAACGGAATACAGGTTTTCACCATTACTTCAGCTTGATGAGGACCGAACATTGCAGAACTTTTGTTCAAATAATACTGTTTAACAGCATTGAAATCTATCGAATTAAAAGTCTCGATATCATCGCCATGGCGATGATATCGAGCAGTAGCATTAATGTCTGAGAACAATGTGTCTTTGGCCCATGCAACATCAACTTTAATCTTAAGAAGCACCAGATTGTAGCCCGCGCATTTCAATCGCCACATCATTGGATGATCGTCGCAAAAACTTAACCTCACATAATCCTCCAATCCAAATTTCTGATCATTTGCTTTCGAATCAAGATTTCCTCCCTGTTTTGGGATTGATATATCGTGTTCTTCCAAATACTTCCAAGAATACAATCCACCATTTTTTATAATTGATTCAAGGTTTGCTCTATCGGTAAAGTGATACAAGCAAGTAATGTTGTTTTGTGCTAGAGCTTGCTTAATATGAGAGGCGAACGATTTTTTGATCGATAGTGCATTGACAAAAGCATTACCAGCTTGCGATGACCTTGAAACGAGTGACTGTACCCACTCCTCATGCCATCGTTTATATTCTGATATTCTCTCTTCCTTGAAGCGAAGCGCTTCTGAAACCGAATAACACAGTTTATCTTTAATAAACCATATACACTCAGCAAGTTCTGATTCGCCCAGGACAAAATAGGATTCCCGATATAATTTTAAAAGCTGATTAGCAAGATCTTCACTTCTAATGTTTCCTCTTTCGATAAGTTCACCGAAAGTCGCATCTTCAATATCCACATAGCCACCAGTATCATTCGGAATCAAAGAGCCATAACGATACATCTTCATCGCATCTTTGAAGCATTCCTCAAATATGATTGATAAACCATATCGGTCAGCAATACTTGATGCCGTTGCCTTATCTGCGATGTATTGAATGTCTGGGTTAATGCCAATACCAAATATCACACTGAATTCTGTGCGATAATCATATACTAAATTAGCTCTGATCGACAAAAAATTCAATTTATTAATCAGGCCTGCCGGAATATGCTCACCATCCCACTTACCATGTGACGCAATGTCTTCGTCACACATATATATTGCCCTTGAAATATACAGATATGCTAGTTGCAATAATCGGTATTTCGAGTCAGGAATAATATAATCCAATGCATCCATCCCTGCTCGTCCGAGAAGGTACTGCATCATATGTATTCCTTCAGCGCAACTGTATAGCGCCGTAGGATTATCCCAATAGATATTTGGATAACTGAAGACATACGAGAGAACCTTTTGCAAAAAAGGAAGTCCTATGTCATACTGTTTTGCATTAATGAAAGCAGATGCAATCTCCATATTAACATATGGATGATAGTGCGAAATATATTTTTCAACTAACGGAGAGAAGTCAACCTTTTGATATGCAATCTTTTCGGTTATTGTCCGATAATGCTGTACATCTGCTTTCTTAAAAAGATACTCTGGTTTTTTGTCACCGTATGCCTCATTATGGAATGTACAAATAATTGACGCATCGTCAATGCATTTGGTTTTATTAATCGAATGAATTCCGAGATGGGATTGTTCAACAAATTCTGAAAACTTTTCTTTGGCTATCTGGATAGATATTCTTAAATCATCGGAGTAATAATACTGCTGGCTTGCAAACTGCGCATATTCGTTCAGAAGAATATCCAGACGTTGTATGTCCGGATGTTCCTCAATAAAGTCATCCATCTCCGGAAAAGATAAAATAAAATCCGCGAGTCTTTGATATTCTTCTTTATATAACATTACATTATTTTAACGCCTTTGTTTTCTAAGAATCTCTCAGTGATTAATTCTGCGAACATTCTTTTTGTTGAACCATAATCAAGCTTAGCAGTCATTTCAACTTGAAAATTTGTCAGCCTTTCAATAGCCTTTGCCTCTGTCTCACCGGCTTGACGCATTGCGATAAAATACAACACCATCTTATCATTCAACAAATGATGCAAATATGATTTCTCCATCATATCTAAGTCCTTTCTGCTTTTTTCCGCATCGGTGGCAACTTCTTCCATAAACTGATAGCAACAGTTACCAACCCATTTTCCCGGATCGTTCTGTAACCAATTCAGCAAATTGGAATTTACTTTTTCCACTGCCAGTGTGCCATATCGCTTTACTACATAGACGACAGATTCTTGAAAAGATGAGAACTTCGGCATCATTCCTGATTCAAATTCATCCCATACCATATCTGTAGTGTATGCTCGATACATAATGTTAATTAGTATCTTGTGAGGGTATTCTTTAGAATTGTAACGATTGCGCCAAGTTTGAATTTTTGAAACGCCTTCTGCAAAATCATTAGATAAATCAATCATAATTGTCGTATTTATTAGTTATTATATCCTACCATAACAACATCGTCTATATCAGGGAAATGCTCTGTTAACTCGCACCCATTTATTGATGCTCTAGTCCAGAGTTTATTAGCTTCAACGATATTTCCGAGTGCCTTTTCAGATAAAGCCTGAAAAGCGAACGAATCGCCAGAATGTGGTTTGATTATTTGGATTTTCTTACAAGTTGCGATTGTATCCTCATACATTTGAGCATAAAATTGGCTCAACATCAAATTAAAATACATTCGATAATCGTCAGCATCCAGTTCAGGAAAGAAGCCATAGCCCTTCATCGAAAAATATTCAGCGAATAACTTTGCGGCGAAAGAAAAATTCTTTTTCTGATATGCTTGGACTGCAGTACAAGCCTTTACCTTAATTTCAAATTCGCTGTGACGTGGTCGTCCAAATAATGAATCAAAATACCCATCGTGTTATTTTCTAATGTAAGTTATTTCCAGTTTCTGACCTATAACAATATGTACAAATAATGCATGCCTTCCCCATAAGTGCCACCACCTGTGGCATTAGCCATCTTTTCGTTGTACTTAGGATCGGTTCTATACAGATTAACAAAATCTCTTTCAAGTGATCTCACATACGATTCTGAAGTAGTGCGGTATAAGAGTATCATTCGCTCATGGTTGCGCCATTCATGTTCAATACTTCTTCGATATGGCCGGTTTGTTATCCCGATATAAAACCATTCATTTTTAGCGATATAATTGCTTACAGAGCATTTTAGCCGCATCATCAATCCTGCAGTTAAATGTCCGTGTCTACAACGATCTTTCGGAATAACGTGGTCCTTCATATTGAGAATGTATTATTGGATGCTGAGGTACTTAAACAACCCCGTGATTACACTTTTTTCTGCTGAGGACAAGTTACTTCCTTTCATCTCAGCCAACTGGATTTTAAACTTATCTTTTCCCATGTTGTAAATTCTCATGGGGTCATCTATGTATTCAGGATGTTGAGACCGTAAAAGTGTCTCTATCGCATCAAGAGCACGAAGACGACGTTCTGGCTGTTTTAAGTATGTCTTTGCCAGATGATCTTTAATATATGATTCCTTAATAATTTGCCAAGTCATAGAAATTGGTATTATAATTTTGATAATGACTCTACTATTGAGATGATTTCATCTTCAGAATTATCTTTTCCAAGTGAAATCCTCACTGTTGATTGTGCAATGTCATCAGGTAAACCGATGGCCTTCAAGACGTGCGAGACAACAGTATCCTTGCTGTTACAAGCAGAGCCAGTTGAAATACATATTCCTTGGAGGTCAAGTCTGTGAAGTATTGATTCTCCCGAGTGACCAGGGAAAGACAAACTAATGTTACCTGGAACATGATTATCAGCACCGTTACGCTGATAAATGATATCTGATTCATCAAGCAAACGCAAAAGCAGACTTTCAAGGTGCTGAATATGAGATTGATTCTTTTCAAGAGATTCAATATTTTCCCTTAACGCTACCGCCATGCCGACAATCGAAGCGACATTTTCAGTCCCTGAACGTAATCCATACTCTTGACCACCGCCACTTATGTATGGCGACATATCGATACCTTTTCGGACATATAAGAAACCAATGCCTTTGGGGCCATTAAATTTGTGTGCCGATGCAGATAGCATATCAACGCCCAAATCATGGACATCAATACTTATGTGACCAACGGCTTGCACGGCATCAGTATGGAACAAAGCTCCTTTCGAGTGTGCAACTTCGCAAAGATCCTTTATCGGTTGAATTGACCCTATTTCATTATTGGCCATCATTATTGACACCAAAGTCTCAGATCTGCCAATATTTTGGGCAAGATTGGTTACAGATACAAGGCCATCATGGTCAACTGAAAGGTAAGCTACACTTACACCTCCTTGTTCTGCCTTTTGGCATGGGTGCAGTACAGCGTGATGTTCAATTGAGGATGTTACAATGTCATATCCCCGTTCTATTGCTTCATGAATAGCCCAGTTGTCACTTTCCGTACCACATGAAGTAAAGAAGATTTCTTCAGGAGACGCGCCTATACATTCTGCTATAATCTGACGAGATTCTTTGAGTGTGTTTTTTGGCCGTTTAGCAAATGCATATAATTGTGAAGGATTTGCATATTCTTCAGACAAATAACTAATCATTGCCTCCAGAGCCTGAGGACTTAATTTTGACGTTGCCGCATTATCTGCATATATGAATCTCTTCATAATTATCTCTATGAAAATAGTTTACAACCTTCTTCTTTAAATTCTTCAATTTTATCGAAGATATCCTGGACATCACAGCCAAGATAATCAGCCAGACAATTGATGCAATAGAACGTTTTGATATCTTCACCTATCAACTTCTTATTGATGCCAATAGTGTCCTTATCAATAATTTCTTCTCCGCAAGCGATACAATTAATTTTCTTCATTATCAAATCCTTTTACTGAGAACTGCGGCATATCCTTGCCTTTATATTGACTATCAAGCATTCCAAGTTGTCTAAGAATAATCTCTCTCATCTTCTTTGCAGGTCTCAAGCAGTATTGCTGGAACTCTCTAATATTGACGTCGGAGACTGAACGCACATTCGGGAACAATAATTTCATGAAAGCTGTAGCCAAACGCTTCACAGCTTCAGTATGACGAGTATCTGCATTATCCGGATATTCAACGATTCTATCTACAATTGCACGATAAGAAGCATCATCACGCAGCAAATGCATAATCGTTGTAAAATACTCTGAGTTTAAAGCCCAGCCTTTAATTTTCAGTCCTTCATTCATACGAGGGATATCCCATCCTTTGATGAAGCCATGGATTCTATCGATTAAGGCACTGGTCTTGAAAACTGAAGGCAGCCCATCAAACATATTCTGCCACTCATCCATCTTTTCTTGATCGATGTTTCCAAGCATTACGAAACCCGCATCAGCCACATCATTCTTATCTCCAATTTTCACGGTACCTTGTTCCATATAACCTTGGAGAGTTTGGGTCATTTCATTGGGATTGTCAAACTCCACCTTCTGTATTTCATCAAATGCGATATAATCGTGGAAGAACACCAATCCGTCTTCTCTACGACCTAAGTCATAAAACAATTTGGCTCGAGTCATCTTGCCTGCAGACAAATATCCATATCTGCTGATTCCTCCAAACAGATACGATTTACCGGTCCCCTTTGGCGCTAGCTCAATTAGATTCACCCTTTTTTCGACGAAAGGAAGCAGTCTAGAAATCATCGCCATTTTCTGATGCTCGTCTTCATATCCAGCCGCATTATAATCCATAGCGCCGAGGATTATGTCTATCCACTCATGGACATTGAACTCTTTTCGGACATCCTTGAAGAACTCAAGATCAATCTCGTACGGGCAAAAATTCTGGAAACTGATTAGTTTTATTTTACCTGTAGTATGCGAGTCCTTATCTGGGTAACGATAACCAAGTTCAACTACACCCCAAGTTTCGTTGGCTTTGAGCAATTCATCACGACACCTATCCCATACTTCTGGTTCAATAATAGTATCCTTGTTAGATAGAGCAAAATCAGGCAACGCGAATGTCACCTCCTGATTATGAACACTAATATCAATGGATACTCGCGTGAGCATTTTCACATGCTCTCCTTCAAGAACAATTCTGTCTTTAATTCCCTTCCAGTCACCTTTTGATGGAATATATGAATGGATGAAGTTCGTTATTTCTTCTACATCGAATTTTCCTTCGTCGTCTTCAAACATTTTAAGCAGCCAGTCACGCAGAAATGAAGGCAACTTCAGAGCCCTAAAGAAATTGCTTTCCTTAAGGTCCTTATAGACGACCATATCCTCAAAATATTGTCTTAGTTTTTCTTCCATAGTCTTTCTGAATTAAAAAAACTTTCTTTCTGTAGCACCTTCTTTCTTTACCTCGAAAGAAAGCCCACGTTTAATAACATTCCCATTCACATGAACTTCGAAGTCATAATTACCGACTTTCTTGATATCCGGAAGAGGAATCTTATAATAGAATTTTGACTCAGTCTTTTCAGCCTGATAAATCTTTCCACCGATAGCTATTGCCACATTTTCAGAATCTTCTGCAACAAACAATCTCAACTCTGCCTTTTTCTTAAAACTTACTGTTACAACCTTGCTATCTGCACATACATTGCACTCAATGGCTTTTCCGACTTTTGTTATTTCAACGATAGGAACAGCCACTTCTTCTAAAGACGCGCCACCATGCACTTCAACATTAGCTTTTCGCCCACCTTTAAATCGATCATAATTGGCAAGGCACCAAAAACCATTTTCTTCAGTTGCGCAATCCGGCTTCACTGAAACATCTGCTTTAGGGCAGCATCTGCCAGAATGAAGCCCCTTTTCAGACACTTCAAGAGATGTCTCAGATTCATTAATAACTGCTAGCCGACTTGCACCGTGATCTGATACCATTATGACTTTGTCAATTCCGCCAGACACCAGTTCTGTCTCAATCTTTTCAACCCATGAAGAAATCAATCTAAGTTCCTCTACAATATGAATTGGAGACTTAGTATTTTCGTAGTTATAATTCTTTTGGCCAGAATGTTTAACCTCATCAAGTTCTTTAGTATCGACAAGCTTGCATCCAACCTTTGTAAATGATTCTACAAAGCCTTTATTTACAGAAGTGATTGAAGGAAGATCACAACGACCAATACTCACTTTGATTGCCAAGCCTTTCTCAAAACATTTTGCCTGCAAGAAGCTTAAGTATTCTACACCGAATGCATCAACAAAGAACAAGACTGATTTTGACTTATCAATTTTATCAATGAAAAGGTCTCTTGGGCTCAATTCTTTGTTATACTCTCTTAATGTTGCCTGTTCCTGAACTTTCAGCATAAAACTTTCGCTTATGCAATTAGTTACCTTACAGTACTTGTAATCTTCAAAGTAATAATCAATTAGACGAATACCAGATTTGTAAGACTGTAAATAGTAATACAAATCAGGATAAACCCCACTTAAAATATCCATCAACCCCTGACGAGAGTATAAGTCTCTATAGCTATTGATTACTTCAATGATCTGCTCTTTCTCAAGCTGTGTCAAATCCGTCAAATAATAAATCGCTTTATCCTTCTTATCTGTAAGTTTTTTAAGGTAATTAGCCAAAAGAGGATTATATCCTGTTATCCCTTTAAGAATTTTTTTTCTTTGATCGTATACTTGACCAAATATACTGGTCTGACAATCAAACCGGAGTAATGAATCAAAAAGACCAGCGACAAACTCATCAAAGGTAGCCGCCTCGCTCAAGACCTCGGTCAAATACTTATTGCCCTTTGCGCCATGCTTCCTCAAAGCGATAAAATATGCCCACTGTTTATTGACGTCAAATGATGAAAAATGTTCAATTGTTGGAAGCAAATTTTCAATGCCGCCAAACTCATAATCCAAAAATTCAGCCCATCCACCGCGTTCATTTAATGACCGAAGAAGGTACTTCCATTGTTTTTCAGTACCGCTTTCTTGTCCTAGATCCTTAAATCCGTCATAAGTATGAATAAGTGCGCTATATGAAGAATCAATGTCCTCTATAGAAATTAGTGAATCGGGAAAATCTTTTTTCGATTTTGTGGTTTTAACACAAATCACAGGATATTGATCAATTGCTTCATATAACTTGGGCATTTGGCTAATGCCGCGAACACTTGCAGCGACCTTGTAATCGATGCTCTCTCTCACAAAAATCACTTTGGGGGCAATAGAATACTGTCCTGATGCTACAACAATTCGAGAAGACTCCATCAATCTTGGATCTCCGTATTCTAGATAATCCTTGCACTGAAAAGTAAGAATGACAAGTTTATTTGCCACCGTCATATCCAGCATACGCCTTAATTCCTTCTTTACCGTCAGTTCTCCCTGCAATTTTAGATGAGTAGACAAGCCCAGAAGGAATGTTGGTTTCGCTGAATTCATCAGCTCATATTGCATTTTATCAATCTGCGGAGTCTCATTATCCTGGCAATAACGAGAAGACCTAATCAATTGATTATAAGCCACATTATAGTGCGTTACTAGCTCCTCAAGCATCATAGGATCAGGTACATCTACAATTATTGGTGTGCTTTTATCCGATGCAAGATAAGAGTCAATTATTGAATATAGTCTATCCATTAATTCTGCTACTTCTTGTTGTTTATTATCTCGACTCCAACAGCCATATTATTTTTAATTAGATCCTTAAGATATGCTTTCACCAAATCAGCATCCATCGAATCAATTTTATTGAATGCCGCCTGATAGCCACCTGTAACATATTTATGTTGAGCCAACTCATCAAGCTTATTATCGACCGCAGAAGAACCGTTCCAATAATATGGCTCGTCAGTAATATGGTCACGCAAATATTGTTTTACTGATTGGATATCACTGAGCATTGCCGCTCTTGATTTCTTGATGATTTTATCTGCAAAAGCCTTATCCCGCAAAGACTCATCTGACAAGACATCCCAGAAAGAAACGTTTTCCAAAAACGACAAGGCTTTCTCAATAGCCTTTTGATCAGGATTACTACTATTGATAGTAGAGAAAACCTTTCTACACTCTTCTTCATCTTCAGGTTTCATCATGACCATTATTGGCATTAAATACTGCCTTGACCAAACCAATGGAGATGCTGTTCCTGTCTTTTCTTGCCACAAAGATTTGAGTTTCTGAGAGCCAAGGTTCTTTTTATAATTGTTAACCAAATTGTCAAGTGACGGTTCATACTCGGTCTTATCCTTTGTAAAACTGTTTGTGTGAACTTTTAAGAATATAGAATCGATGTCACTATCAGTTAGCCCAGATAAATAGAAAGAGCAGACTTTCTTAAACACAGGCAGCTGAGCACCATAGAATTGTTTGAAATCCGCACCATAGTTCCTAATGCTATTCAAGAACTCTTCTTTCTGTAAATCTTGTATCTTTCCATTGATACAAAGTTTATACAACTGTGACATCAATGTATCCAATTCGCCAATAACCGGCTGGATTAATACATACGGCAATCTGATATTTCTACATTTATCTATCCAAGACTCCAAAGTTTTCTTATATGTAGATTGTGTATCAACCACTTTGTTGCTTTCTGAGATAATCTTGTATTCACAGATTAGATCCTCAATACGCTGGTTAACCGTTTCTTTCTTCCATACCCAATTAGCAGCATCGGCATCAAATTTTGCTCGCAATGCATTAATGTATTGTCCGCCGTCATTAATCTCCTTTGCTAGTTGCAACAACTCGCCACCATTATATGTTTTCAAATAAGCCTCCATACCCTTAGTACAGAGCTCCTTGGTAAATAACCCAGACAGATCTGCTGCTGCATCCGGACACTCAATACATTTCTTTCCGATAGCGGCGGCAATATCATTATCAGTTTGTCCTGATTCCGCAACAACATTATTGGCAATGCCAAAATATAAGTTGATTAAGTCTGATATGTCCTTAGAGTCAGTTTCCAAGTCTTGATCCCCAAGAATGGATAACAATGTCCAGACTGGGAAAGACAGTTCCTTCATTTTATTTCTTATCCTCTCTCTTGCACTTTCTACAGAAGAGCATAATGTTTTATTTATCCCAAAGGCAATAGAAGTAGCGGAAATAAATGACTTCTCCTCTTCTGTCATGGCAACGATATATTCATCTTTGTACCTTGGCATAGGAGTAATATCATTTTTAATTACTCGCTCAACCATATCTTTAAACCTTTGCTGAGAAAGTTCATCGCTTACAGTTCCATCACTCCATGTGTACTTCTCACTGAGTATTTGTTCTTTAAGCAAGAAACCCATAATAAAGGCTGATAAGTTGCACGGCATAAAGCCAAACGGTGCATCTTTCAAAAAAGAGTATATTTCATAAATTGAAATGCGACCATTTTTCTCAATAATCTCATCGAAATATTTATCGAGATTAATCTTTATTCTTGATATGACCAGAGATGGTTGACTCTCCCAATAATTATCGACGAGCCAGGCGCCATTTAGAGCAGTTTCCAGCTTTGTCGTAGGGTTGGAAGATCTGTATGTTCCTTCTACCTTCTGAGTTAATCCGCAGCCGACACCTTGTTTCAAACCTACAGACTTCCACATGTTATCAATAACATTAAAGCACTCCAAACCGAGTTTGAATCGCTTTGCGTTTATTGTCGACAATGCAGAGATCATAGCTTCTGAATTTCCAGCATACTCACCATCTGGCTCAGCATTACTATACACTACATATTGACCGCCTCTAATTTTATCTTTCCACTGACTAAGGACTTTCATCGCATACTGAGCGTACTGAGTAGATTGGCCATTATCTTTACCTTGCAGGTAATATGCGGTTGCTTTATTTTCCACCCATTCAGCGAAAGCATCAGTACCTAAAGGTGTTTTTCCACAATCAATAAAAACAACAGGACAAGTCGGATTTTCAACAAAGCGTTCCTTTATTTTCTTTGAAATGGCACCGCTCTCATTCGAATCCTTTGCAAACGTAGCAACCACATATATTCTTTTGTCGTCACTATCAGCAAATGAGGACGCCTTTTTCGAAATCATTTCAAAATCATTGATGCTTGCATAATCCAACTTGCAACGCAGTCTCAAAGCAGCAGTCAATTCAATACTTTCACCAACAGATCCTTCCTGGATTAAAGTTGATGTTGACTTCGTTTCAAATTGCTTCTTCGAATTTTCAATTTGGCCGGCATCCATAGTACCAGTCAGAATTGAATAGCTTATTTTATCTTTGCCTTGCGGCTTTTTATAAAGAATACCATCGCGAACCAATTTTTCAGCACACTTAGAGGCCTCACCGGACTCCATATCCGATCCCTCAAAAGCGTTGTTCAAGTTCTTCTCATTCGGAATGAACAAATCAACTGAATCATCCACCTCCAAAGACATTGCTTGCATCAAAAGTATGGCCTTTAAAATTCGGCGTTCGTCTGCACTTAACTTCGTTTGAAGTCTCGGATAATAATCCAAAATAATTCTAATTTTCGGTGCTAGGCTTTCTTTGCCCATATCATAGAAAAAGCTCCATAGCATATCTATCGTCAACAAAGGATTATCTTCGTACGGACCGAAATTATCAATATACCATTGGAATCCTTTAATTTCCTCCCCTCGATCATTCTTGATGAAGTCAAACATACTACGTTGATTTGAATCAAAAGAAGTCGCAATATGTTTCAAAAGCACCGCCGTATATGGATGTATTGGAAGTATTCCCGCCAAGTCTTTATCATCAATCTTGGCCATCTTCTTTACAATATCCCTCGAATCATGGGTTCTGTCTGTCAAATCAAGAATAATATCCTGCCATTCTTTCATTAGTAAAGGATCACTTTCCTTTTTTCGCATGGCTGCACCCATCAGCCGGAATGCCATATTTTCAGGCAACTCTATACTACAATATGGGCGTACGAATCGTCCAATAATTTTAGTTTTTTCTTTGTCAGAGTCTGAAATCAGTGCCTCACTTTGATGTGAAACAGGAATAAAACAGAACGGATAAGTTTCGCTGATTTCCAAAATTTCTTGATATCCTGTCAATCTATGCTGATTATTCTTGAAATACTCAGAGAACTCATCCCAAATGAATACTAGTGCATGCAAATGATTTTTGTCAATCACTTCTTTGATCCAAGCAACCATATTTTCTTTTGTCAGATATAGTGCTCGAATATTCTTATCATTAGCCAATTTGAAGATTTTTCCCATCAAAGTAGCTAATGGTTCATCTTCATACTCATCAAGATGTTTTATGATATCATCAACACTCTCTCCACCAAATAGAGCTGAATAGCTACCCTTTACATATACCTCAAAACTTCGCTTGTTTTCTTCTTCAGAAAGGTAATTAATAACAGCTGATCGCAAAGCACCAGTTGCTTTATTGTCAATCCCGGCTTCTTCAAGAGCTGTTTCAATACTCTCTTGCATTGCCAAAAACAAGTCATTATCACTTAATATTGATGAAGATCCATAACGATGAACTGTTACGATCTCACCTTGCTTCTTTATTCCCAAAAACTTGTTGAGCAAATCATTATCTAAGCCGAACTGTTCAAAATATTCTTTTGTGTCTTCTTCACTTGCATCAAGCAAGCGTTTCAATGTCAAGACAGCATGTGACTTTCCTGTTCCATATGCACCTTCTACCCAAACGTTTAACTTTTGTTTCCTCGAAAGCACACTGACCACATCACGAACTAATTTGACAAAAGTTTCATGAGGATAAAACTTCTTCCATAAATCAGGATTCTTTTTTATCACATCAGCATTGACCGCTGGGAAATATGTCGGGTCAATATCAAAATAATTACGATAAGTACTCATAGCTGCCTATTTAAAACAAGTTAAGTACATCACTTGAAGATTTATCCTCTCGCAATGTAATATTATCAAGATCATGAGTGAAAGATGCAGAAATGAAATCAGGATGATTAATTGACAAACCTTTCAAGATACTGGTCATAGTTTCTCTATCAAGACCAAAAATTTGTGAAGGCGAAATGCCATCTCTGTCCAAATCTTCATCCATCAAACTTGACAGTGTAAATTGATAATAGTTACCGCATGCCTCTGCAAATTTATACAAACTGTACAGTATTACTTTTGGATCTGGAGACTGCCATGCAATTCTTGTAAAGCAAGTACCACCATATTCCTTCCCAGCTTTTGCACTTGAGCCAAAACCGACTTCAGATAACGGCAATTGTGATATTCTTTTCAAGGCACTCGGGATCGATTTCAATGCGCTGGCGCTGACTGTGTCAATATCTGATAGTTTATTGATAATCGCATTTTGCGTAATAGTGGTTTGGAAATCAAATGAACAAACAAACCAACCAACCTCAGGAGTATAACTTAGGTTAACTAGCATAATTGCCCATACCGACAAATCATCTAAATTAGATTCACGAAGCATAACCCCAAGTGGTGTTTCAATATCACCATCAATTATTCCTGAATCACGGAGGAAACGGTTAAACATTGGTATCTGATTATTGCCCAATGTATGCTCAGCCTTAAATCTATTGCCAAGCTTAACATACTGCTGGAACCACTCGATTTTCGGAGCATGTGCAGCATAACAGTCTAATGATTTCGATTTGTTCATATTTCCTAAGCCTTTCGATAACCATAATGATTTATATACATAGCATCCAGTATCAATGTCCAAACATTGTCCGCAGCGTTTACATGAATTACTAACGATAACATTGCCTTCACTATCAAATGACAAGTTACCAAATTTGCAATTCGCCTCGCATACCTTACAACCGACACAATAATGACATTTTCTGAACACCTTCCTTATATTCTTAAGGAATAAAATATTTGAAGTGGTAGATTCATTCGACGTAGATACTCGAATGTAGCTATCTCCAAGAAATAACAAGAGCAGTTCATGGCTGGTTCCTTGGCAATCAATAGTGATCTTGCTGTTGTCGTCACTATATATCACCTTACCTAATGTTTTAAGCCATTGTTTATAAGCATCCCCTCTATTCTTAAAAGTTATTAGGAGGCTATTCCCGACCACTGATTCATCATAATCCTTAGGCGAAATAGAAATGTCTCGTCCATTTTTTCTGGCTTTCCAACCATTATTTTCCACATAACTTATCTGCTTATCTGAATTCTTTTGTTCACTAGTATTGAGTTCAAAGATAATGTCAGTAAGAGCCTTTGTTTCTTCTGGATAGCATCGATAATTGAGGTAGTCATTCCTATTAGTCGACATAGGACATACTAAACAACCAGCTCTTGTATTACCTCGTTTATATGCAGTGTTCAAACGCAACCTATTCATATAGATATACAAATAAACCTCAGCCGAATTCCATTGAAGAATTGGATTGCAACTCCACTGTCCCCTATGCTTCATTCCATAAGACACATAGTCATAACCGCTTCGTCTCACACTCTCATCAGCACGGACACCAACAAAAGCCATCTCCGTAAAATTGTCTTTTTTTAAGATGTCTTTAAGTAAAAGTAGCTGTGGCGTAGTTTTGTGAACGCTACAACACCATCTAATCGTTGAAGTAGGAGGGCCAAACATTCTCCATGAATCTGCTGGCTTCAAATGTGATTTTGCAATGTAAAAGCTAATACCCATCTGCTCACACTTAGCTTTCGCATCTTCAACCATGGCATATGTATCCGGGAACTCCATACCTGTATCACCAAATACGACAACAAAGTCAGTATGCGGTAATGCTCGTTGTACAATATCTAATGTTACCTCACTGTCTTTTCCCCCGCTAAATGAAACATGGAAAATATCAACCTTATCCCTATGCTCGACGTAAGTATTATAGACCTTTTTTATTGTTTCTGCCACCAAGCCATCCATTATCTCTTGATTTTTGATGAGCATTCGGTCAACATCTACAAATCTCAGCTCGCCATTCCCAGGCTCAGGATCATCAAAGATAATAATATGGGGTGCAGTAAAAAAAGCACCGCCCTTTGTTTGAGCGACCAATTTACCTCTGTAGTAATAGTTATTTGCCTCGGCCCACATATACGGTGCGGAATCATCTTTTGCATATTTCCAGAACCTGTCAAAGCCAAGAATATCTAGCTCCTGATAGTAGACAGGTCTAGGCTCCTTGCTAAATTGCAAAGGAGAACTATTAAGCAGAAGACCGCCTGTTTCAGAATCCCAAGTATATGAATACATAATTATATCTTCTTCCTATTTCTAATTATTGCTGCTTTATCCAACAACGAAATTTTACTCAAAAAATCAGAACGTCTACGAGCAATATATCCCTTTTCCTGAAGATAATCTAACACATCGTTTTCGTTCAAAGGCACTTTGCTGTTCACAACTGCATCAATCAATATCTCATCATAATCAGAAAATGCCGAAGTCCTTTTCACAATAGCCCCAATCGTGTTGTCCTTATTGTACCTACTATGCATTAACTTAAACTGCTTGCTATACTGAGCCACAAAACTCTCCAACAAGTAGTTGTTCCATCTATACGAACAATACGGGAACGCTACAAATGTGTTGATATCAAGGATAGTGACATATTCACCAGAACAATAATTCGCGATGGCCGCATCAGTTGCTGGAACATCGAAAACTATATTATCCTTTGAGACAAATTTTGATTCTGAAACTCGAACACAATAACGAGAAATCGCATCAAAATTTATAAGCGTTCCTAAGTCGTCCGCAAGCTGATTTACTTCTTCTGTTGTAAACGTCGCTTTGCTTTTACAAAAATCTTCAAATACTTGATTGGTGTCCAAACGAGAATGCATCGAACTGATCAAGTTGTTATAAAACGAGAATTCCCCCTCATACAAATTTGAAATGACATTGCGAAAACCAATAATTCCATACTCAGTATTATCTGACAATACTGAAGGATATTTGATTTGAACGCTTCTAGCCAATTCTGAAGTGGTGAGATATCCCGCAGACTGTATTGACAACTGAATTATTTCTCTAATGCCATTCTTTTCTATATCGTTGATTCTATAATTATCAATGTGAAAACGATATCCTCTACCACATGAAATCAAGGTGCGATTATTCCTTACAACACACCTTACAACATAATCTTTGGGCATATAATGGAAGGCGTTGAGAATTTCATTTTCCGTCACAATTCCACCTTGCATTCGTACAAAGTCAATAATATCTTGATCTTGATTGACCGATACTGAATTGGTTTTTGAAATATAGAAAGTTCCATACGACCAACCATACACATCATAGTACTGTAAATATGCCTTCAGTGTTTCCTTGTCAAAGATTTGAGAGTCAACGATATCTTCCGAAAATTTATCCAGTATCGCATCATAATAGATGTAATCACTTGACTCAAAATGGCTCACTATGTATAACTGAATTTTATCCCTAACGTCAGCAGCAAGCATAAATTCCGGTAAATAAACCTTATTCTCATGCTGAATACCAAGCATCGGAATCATCATGCTAAGCTGCAGTGTCGCAGGGAACTCTGATGAATACTGTTTTTCGTAAAATTGTTTAAACCGACGTTCTTCAATTGTTGAATTCAGCCTGAATCCTCTAGAAAAATATGAGCGCAGCACACCAACAATTTTCTTAGACATAGAGCCATCCCGATCACTATCAGATTGCTGTACGTACACAACATTATCTTTAGATCCGTCTTCCAATATCTGGCAAGCACTCTCAGTATTCATTTGGTAACCAGCTACCTGTCCTGACACGATAGGATATATCTTCTGTGCAAGATTGAGTTTCATGTCAAAAGAAGGTCTATCCTCAGTGAATAGAGACGCCATCCTGGAAAATAAAGCACTACCCCCGGGTAGCCCAATTTCGCCATTTGTCATAATATATTGCATCGCCGACAGTTGCAATGCAATACCGTTTTCGTTGCGATACGTTTCACTAATCTCCACACTTTGACTAAGCATACGTCCCCTAAGTCTGCTGGAGAGTTCTGGAATCACATCTGATTTTGATGCCTCTCCAGAGATCACCTTATTGCAAGCTTCCACGAGGAGAACTGCTTCATACTCGTTCCAAGGAATATTGATTGTTGCCGCCATTATTTCTCAATTGTAGATTTTAGTAATGAAAACACTTCGACTTTGAGAAGACGAGCAATTTCGTACAATTGTTCTACCGAAGGTTGGGCTTTATTTGATACCCAACGTGAAACCGTAGTCTCAGATTTCCCCATCTGTTCTGCAAGCCATTTGCTTGTCAAGTGCTGCTCTGCAAGTTCTGCCTTAATACGATTGTAGTTAAATTCGGCCATTTTCAATAATGATTTGACAAAGGGTCAAATATAGCAAAATATTTTGTAAAAATAGCATATTCTGATAAGAAATATAAATAATCTTTGAAATCACAGCAAGAAGTTGCACACTGGGCAAGCCCTTGACACTAAAAATTACTTATCAAATAGAATCCAAGTAACTGCTTTTACCGGGACTCTGAAAAGTAAAATTTGAGATAGGAAAATGTTCGATTATTTACTTGTCACCGGCAATTACCGAGTTTTTCTCGGTAATTGAATCTTTGTTTAGTGCTCCTGATTCAATTTTGCAATAATAAGGCAAAGCTATCTGCATAGGATTTGCTCTTTTTATGCGGATTCTTTCCAGATAAACAGTCCCTAATCCATCCATATTTGAGCAAGTTGTATTATATTTGCAGTGCAGTCCCGGTCGTTCCTCTCCCAGCTTTCAGTTACTGGTGATGAATCCGGGTTTTTATTTTATGCATACAAGAAGTTTTTTGTTGCTCAAGTATCTGTTTTGTGGTCATTAGTATATCTTGAAGCCTAATTCATAGTTAATCCCTGAATATAATTTATCCATCGCGGATTCTAAACCTTTCATCGTCGCATAGTTAAATTTCCGGTCAAAATATGCAATATCGTTTATCGCATTTAAAATACCACTAACAAATTTTGTATAACCTGATATATACGCTTGGCTCCAGTTTCTGTCTTGAAGTTTTCTAACTCTTTTTCACTTCCTAGCAATGTGTGGCAGCTGCTGGATGTGCAATTTCATTTTAATTATAGGGAAAGGACGCCCCTGTGTGTCAGACTCAGTCCGTCCATATTCACGGAAGCCCAAATGCCGGTAAAAGTTTCTGGCTTTCGGATTCTGTTCGTTTACATCGACATAGGTGCAGCCATAATCCCTGATGGCTATATCCATAAGCCTTTTTCCAAAACCGCAACCGAAATAATTTGGCAAAATGAAAAGCATCTCTACCTTTTTGTCTTCAATACCGATTAACCCTACAGGTACATTTTTATAATGCAGGACAACAAGGTCTTCCACTGATTTGAGTGCGAGACGTACATCCAGAATCAAATCATGGATATCAGATTCAGTCAGGAAGTGATGGCTTGCCTTAACTGATTCTTTCCAAAGGTTGAGTAAGGACAAAATTAGCTCTTCCGTACGGGCATTCTTACATATTGCCTGCGGCTGAGTCAGATATTTGCGAAAATAGAGCATATCCTTCAGTATTTTTCCGTCCTCTTCTATAGGATGATCATAGTTGACGGTAAAGAAATCCGGCACAGTATGGGAATAATGGAATCCGCATTTCCGATAAAATGATATTGTACGCATGCTGTCTCCGGTTCCTACTGTCATAAGGCAGAACTTGTCCGCATAATGTCGGCTCAGAAAGTCAGTCATTTCTTTGCCATAGCCTAGCCTTTCCGCTGAAATTCCGGAGCTACTGCCAGACTTTTTATCTCGCATATACCGTCCCCCTCATCCGTAACTAATGCAGAACATATCGCGACACCATCTTGGGTGTACATGACAAACATATCTCCTCGTCCGATATACTTGTCAACCATAGTTTCCTGTTCGTCTGCCAATAAAAGAAGTGACAAGAAACGTTTCCTGTCCGATAGTATTTTCTTTATGACTGTCTGCATTTTAGAAAGATAATTTTTACAAAGGTAATATTAATTCAGCTGGTCAGTCGGATAGTTTTACAGGAAAATCTACTTTGCTGGTACCGATATAGATTTTTAGGTAATATGCTTCAAGATGTATTGCAAACGAGAATAAAGATAATTTGCCAAATCAGCAATATTTTATGCGATTTGGCAAATCATAACCCTTTTTGAATCTACTATTTCACCTGCTCTATGTCCTGCCATTCTGCATTAGAGACAATCGTCTGATATTGCTCCTTGGTCAGAACCGAATTAGCATCGTCTGAACATTCGTATTCCCACGGCAGTTCGTAAATAGTGGCCTCTTCCTGATAGCCCATATAGTTATGATAGGAATCGGGAACAAGCCGTACATAATCCTCTTCGAGCAGGGTTCTCAGGAGCTTCTCTGCGTCATATATCAGCAGCGGTGCCCCAGCCTTATACAAAGCTGTAGCTACTTCAATGGCCAATCCGGCATTGGCAGAATAACTGTTGGAGACAACAATTTTCCATCCCTGTTGCCGGTCGTGTGAGGCAAAGATATTCAGGCGTGAAAGTCCCAGTTCTCCGTAATGGTCAGTTGCGAACCGCATGAAATCCTCCGGACTGTCAATGTCGTACATTTCCGTCACATCCACGAACTTCTTCCGCTTGTAGTAGGCTACATCTCGCAGTTCTTCAGGAACATCCTGCGGATCTGTATGGATGCGCCCCCTGAATCCCCGCTTCCGGTGATAAGCCTCATACACCTCGTTGGCAATGCGGTAATATGTGCAATACTTTCGTATGGTCATGGTTTCAAAAAGAGGGGCAGAATGCCCGTGCACCGAGTCCTCCAATGCCTTGATGGCCGTTTCCCTATCTTCCACCTCAATTTTGAATTCGGCACAATGCGGTTAAATTCCTTTTGTGCAATCCGTCCTGTACGCTGCTGGTACGGCAGGTTATGCGCCACGTAATCGTTGAACCCGTCGGGATTTGAGACAACGACATCAATCATCCGTTGCAGATAGTCAAAGAAGCGGGTCAGATTCTCCCGGCACCACGTATCATCTGGCTCTGCATCCGTATACTTAGGGCAATTCGTAATGATAAAACGGGTGTACTTCCGGTCCGTAACACGGATTGACCGGGAATCCCCGTATCGACTTGAAGCAACATGAAACCATCTGGTCTCCATCGGGTTGAATGCAAGCCAATCCGCAAGGAACGCTTCTCGACTGTCATATTCCCCCGAAGTGATCAATTCCTCGGTATACCCCCATTCTTCCGGCGTAGGCCGTGGCACTTCGATATAGAATCCCCGGTACTCATCGTCGCCCATTACAGCCAGACGCTCGAACCGATGTTGTATCTCAACCAGCCGTTCAAGCATATCGCCACCAACGACAATCTCCCATTGACGGCTTTCGCCCATCGCTTCCAAATGCGAGGCATTCAAACCGACATCCTTTGCCAAATCGGTAAGGAGCGTTCTATTTATAATCTTTCTTTCGTTCATTTCTATATGTCCATTAAATTTCAATAAATCTGGCCGGATCAAATCCGTTCATCAGGTGTTCATCTTCAAAAACATATCCCATCTGGTTACAGGCAATTCATTATTTTTCAAGTATCTGCTGTTTTCCTGGAGCTCCATGTGCAGATCACTCATGTATTGTATCTTCATCTTACTGTTCTCCTTTCTTTGATTGCTCAATCTGTTTTCCTATGATTGCTTTCACTTGTGCAAATGAAACCGGTGTGAAATCGTTGTTGTCCACTCCGACATCATATTATGTCGGAAGAAGCATACTCAGCCGAGATGCATCCTTTCCAGTATTGTTCCTTCGGGTATCCGAAAAGCTGCCATGTGTCGTCATAAGAGCCGCCATAACAAAGGAACGGATAGTGATTCAGATAAATCTTCTGCTTGTCGACCTCGATATACATCTGCATCGTTATCTGCTCGAAGTATTTCGTGTAATTCTGCCTCAGGTTCTTGATGTCGTGGTTGCCGGAAATAAGGTATATTTTCCCGTTCAGTCTCTTCAGTACGTTTATCCATTCGGCAGAACCTCCAAGACAGAAATCGCCCAAGTGGAACACGATATCCTCCGGACCGACCACTCGGTTCCAATTGGCAATAATCGTTTCATTCATGTGTGACACATCCTTGAAGGGCCTGTTGCAGAACCTAATGATATTGGTGTGGTTGAAGTGGGTGTCGGATGTAAAGAACACCCTGCTTCCGTCAAATTTATAATTCATAATCTTTTCATTCATGCGCATCACTGTGCGGTTAATAATACGTTACAATTCAGCCCGTGGACGGAATTGACGGAGAAGAGCACATCGTGCGAACGTCACCAACAAGCATCAAACAAAAACCGTCGAAAAGTTTGGTAAGGACTCTCCGACGGTTTTCATTTATCGTTTCAGCGGGATACCAGCATCATTGCATCCCCGATGGTCTATCAAACATTCGTCGGAAAATGTCTCCAAAAGTATAGAATGCTCCAATGCCCGAAGTATGGACATGCGACATTCTCTCAAGGCATTTTATGCCTCGATCCGATATGGTGTTCCAGTTGTTCATTCTTCTTTGAAGCATTGTAAGCTTTTGTTTTTATTCAATTGACGGCGCAAAATTACGGATTTTCTTGAGGACCAGCAAATTTCTTTAGAGAAAAGCCAATATGAAGCAAACTGAGGAGCCCATAGTGCAAAAGTGCAAGTGCAACGTAGTGCATAATGCTACCTTGGTAATTAAGGATATCTTCTCATACGATAATGCTCGGCCAAAGCAAATTTACGTTATTCCATTAGTTATCGTTCGATAAAGTCGGAATCAGGGAAGAAAGTATTACTTTTAATCGTTAATTGCACCTGATTGCCAATAATTGTTAGTAGCTCACATATAAATCTATCCTAGCAAATCTTTAATGAAAGAAACACCTGTCTCCACCAAATCTTTGCCCTCAAGAAGAGGTATTATCAAGGACGAACAATCTTCATTCCATGATAGGTTATATACCGACTTATATTCAGAAAACACTTGTTGCAAAGATTTATGCTCAGGCAAAACGTTATCAGGATAATCTATGTCTATTTTCCAATGGTCTGTATAGCTTTTCAGCTTCAAGTTTAATGAATCACAATGAATTGAACCTCTGTTTCCACCATATCCCCACGATGATACTTTTATGTCCTTGTTTTCCGCTTTTAAATGATTAACTACTATTTGCGCAAAAGGCTCACAATGATAACCGCTCAAGGGTCTGGACGAGGCTCTTTGTAGTGACACAATTCTTAAATCAATTGGATTATCGTAATAGTAACCAGCATAATAGTATAATTTCCCAGCAGACTCCAGGAAGTCATCATATTTTAATGCATATCCAATATAGCCATTATCTTTCTTGTGTGTCTTTAAGATAGTCTCTATATCACCGTACATTATGTATTCACGAACGTAATCATTGAATGGCTTTGCCACTTCCCGTCCTGAGTCGTGCATGAAGATAAATTCCCACCCTTTTTCCTGACAACCATAATAAAATCTATTCTGATACGAGCTCCATCCAACGCGAATTCCGCGATAACCTTGTGATATCAAGAGTTGGTTTTTCTTTGTATCAGACAACTTTTTAAATTCAGAAATAGCTGCAACTAAATCATTGTAACTCGTATTTCTATCTAGCACATACTTAACAACGGACAGATTGCCATGGAACAGGGAACAATCTTCGAGTTCATCAAAGTTGCCTGCTGTATATAATGAACGCAACTCATTCTTGGCGATTTCATGAGCGATATTTCCGAGGCCCGCAGGACAACTAATTAATAACGAATCCACACCTTTTGCAGAGCATAGATGCCTGATCGTTTTTTCATAGTTAGAAATCTCGTTGAGACGTATATTTGATCTGTAGCTTAGGTCCTTCGTTAAAAATTGGCGCACTCCATCTATGAGATTTCTCATCACTCTGACATACCTTATCAATTCAGGGGTAGGTCTATAGCAATGATTCTCCTGACAATATTGTATGATTGAATAGAGAAATATTTGAATTGTAACCAAGCGGTTTTCCCTCTTGTTACTTATGCAGTACTTGAACAAGTCTTCAGGAATCTCTTTTGAAAATAGCCTGACCTTTCCAATTACATATTCGTCGCCATGATAAAATATCGCATTGAAGAAACTAGAAATGGAGCCGGTCTCTCTTTTAATATTAACGAAAACATCAAGACTCCGGAACATCAATGAGAGATATTCAATATCTGAATATGTTGAACACTGCTGCCCGAATTTGTTAGTATAGTCCGAAGTCTTAACATCCTCACCATTAATTTTAGGGTTCTTAAGATAGAAGTGAAGTTCATGGATATATTCTATATACCGCTCAAAATACCCGTCTATCACTGGGTATGGTTTGTCTTTCTGTTCCTCTGGCTTAAGTTTCCTCCATTCTTCAATTGCATAAGTCCAAAATATGTCACTCCATTGATGCTCGATAGATTGAACAAAATAATCTTTTATTCCTGTATAGTTCTCTCTATCCTTTTCAATAAACTCATATTGAGAATTTGCATGTTGGTCTGCAAGAAACTTGATGAACCTTGCTTTCCAATTCTCGAAAGAAGTCAGCTGCTTGCCCCTCTCATTCATCTTCACATAAAGACTGTCAGACAAATGAAAATCTTTCATATTAAGACAATCGAACTTCAGCAATGACATTGAATTTATACACATCTTCATCCAATGATCTCTATATCGTGGTTTGCTGATGAAAACATCGGTTGCATCAATCATATCAAGCATTGCCTGAATCGTGGGGTCAGTATCCCATTGCTTGAGATACCAAGCAACTTCTTTTCTGATATATTCCGAAATGGTCTGACCTTTTGAGAAGCAGCTGAAATCAATTCTTTCTTCAATCAATTTTTGGCAGAATAGTTCTGAACTCCTTCTTGTTTGGTATGAAAAATAATCTTTGACCTCAATATCTCTAATACCAGATCTTTGAGAAAGAACCCAATGTATCAGAAATATCGTAGTAAGCCGTTGTTGTCCATCCAACGGAAGAAATTCTCCTTGGTCAGTGCCTCCTGTACCATAGATAAAATCCAAATGGTATTCTTTATCTGATACCAAATGATCTAGCAACACAGCAAGAAACTCATCTCTTTTCTCTTGTTGCGCATTACTTCCTTGTACATAATCCCTTTGTATTTTTGGAATTACTATTTTGTTCTCCCGGATTAGTTCTCCGAATGTATGTAAGTCTTTCATTTTACAAATTCATTGTAGATGGATTCAATATGAGCATAATAGGCGTCTCTGTCAGACAAAGACCAGAACTTCAATTCCTTGACATATTTTGAAAAAGCCTTATTAAAGGCTAGTACGGTGGTAATAGGAACATATGTGTGTTTCTCGCTTGATGGATCAGCTTCGCTCCGTTCTTTAAGTATATTTCTCTTGGTATCAAGAAGATAATTTTGAAGTGCGGAATTTGTCTTTTTGTCAACAAGAGCCATATTTCTGATTGAGTGCATCTCTTCGTCTTTCATTCCAGCCAATTCGTCAAACACTTTGTCAACTTTGCCCATTAACTCTTTGATTTCCTTTGATGATTCATACTGTTTTGCAGCTTTTTGATTAGCCTTCTTATTTGCTTCTCTCACCACCTTGTCTTCCACATCTTCGTCAAGATATACCAACGAATGTTGAAGGGCTTTAGCTGCTTCTTTGGCCGCAGGAATTAAGTCCTTATCATCAAGGCTCTCCAAATCATGACCTTTAAGTTCGTATACCTTCCTGTTTAACCATGAACACGCATCTTTGAAAGACAGATCCACAATATTTTGCGGATGTATATGCTCAAGACTTGTAACGTTATATTTCTTAAATAGATGAAAAGGGAAACGACTGTTGTCATTCGGTCTTCTGTGATGATCAATGACATTGACTAGTTCTAGCACCTTTATTATCTCTTCCGGATTGTCGTGATAGTTGATCGATTTTAAGGTGTTTGTCTCATTATCCTTATTTTTAGAGCATATCTTCACTGCTGAAGCAATCTTGCCATTTAGGATATTAATGAAAGCTGATTTTCTCAGTGACTTCTGAGCATAAAGCTCGCGGATTAAATTATTAACTCGACTATCTCGTTCTTTTGTTCTCTCTAGGAACAGCACCAACATACCAATTCGATGATAAATTTCTAAATCCTCGTACCAACTCTCAAATAATGAAAAAATATCCATTACTCTATTCCATAAATCCTTCACCAGCATTTCTCGGTTGCCACCTGGTTGTGAAAGCCATCTGTCTATAACAACATAATCAAAATGGTTATCCCTCTTGATGTCCCTGAAGTACTCATCTTCTGCTTTTTCTTCATAAATATCTTTTGCTGCAAACGATAGAAGGAAACTGATATGCGACGGATTGTTAGCATCTTCCACAGCATTTAACATCGACCAGAAAAATGGATTATGGAGTTTCTTTTCCATATTATCCCAATCAGCCGCAACTTTACTGGTCCACTGCTCCATGCTGGCATACTTCTCTCCTAAATAGCAGTCACTTTGCATAATGAGGGCCTTGACAAGTTCCGTGTCTGTTAGTTTTATCTGCCCATAATTCAGTCGATTGAATATCTCAATAGAGTCCTTTTCCAACTGTACGGGGTCATAGCAATCTTTTCTCCCATAGTCAGTTTCATACCATATTACCCTGAGATCTTTTTTATCCTCATCTGCTAAATTGGAGTTACTGTCATTGTTCATTAACATTTGTGCAAATGGGACGCGACAACGCTTATTATTGCGGAACCAATTACATATTTCGACATAGGCTTGCCGAATAAAGAAATTATCTGCCGTAAGGTATTGCTTGTCATCATCATTCAGAAAGTAGTTATTATTCAAGTAATCACTCTCCTTAGGGTCGTCAATAAACTTTGAATAGCCTATCTGATATATATTCTGATTATCACAATTATCCTCGATAGTAGTTTTCAAAGCTTGCAGGATAAGATATAATGTAGTGAGTCTTTGCTGCCCATCTATTACATCATAATGATTATCACCTATTTTATATACAACTACTGGTTGAAGGCAGTAAAACTCCTTATCTTTCAACTGATTAGCAGCTCTTCTATCAATAAAATCTTTTAAATCATTCATCAAATCTACCACTTGCTTCTTTTCCCATCTGTAACCTCTCTGGTATTCTGGGATATTGAATCTGTAGTTCAATAAGTGATAGAAATTTAGTATTCTAGGATTATCAGCCATATTATTTGAAATTCTTATAATATTCTATGAAGTTAAGATATTTTAGATTTGCTCTATCTCCAGTCAAAATCTTCATCTCGAAGTTTCTCCATAGCAATGTATTGCCATTCATCTGTATAGAAGTTTGGAGTAAAGCGTATGTGCCTATGCACCTCCTCAAACGGCAATCTAGGGCCCAATAGATTCAGCAGTTCATTGCAACCTTCACGAATAATATCAGGTTGGAAAGTGTCTTTTCCCAGGTTATAAAACACTGTTCCCATACGTTCTATCTGTTGGCATTCCTTTAATGGCAGAGAGTGGTTGTCAAGTATGATACCATACTCTTCCGGATAATTAATGGCTTGAACACCCAACAAACTGTCGTGCAATTTGTCAGTACGAACAACATCGCCAGTATATATGAAGTCACCATGGATATCCTTCAGATTGGTACAAACACCAGCAAAGATGACGGGATGTGCGTAACCTCTGCCATCACATTCATCATGGAAGGTATCGACCACGACACCCTGATTGTGGGTATCCTTCCAGATTTCATCCCGATCCCACACATAAAGCTGATCTCCGTAAAAAAAGAACTGCCCGAAATATGCATAACCGAACTTATTGTCATCAAGAACATAACGAATACGCACAAAAGGCAAGCCAGTCCGTATGCCGGCACCTATCTGGTAGAGATATTCACGGCACAACTCGCGCAGAACATCATCTGTCAACACTTCAGGAACATTGGGCTCGGACATGTATGAACACTGGTCAATAGAAGCAAAGGTCGCATACCAGACTATCCACTCTTCTGGAAATGCAACATTGGGCAATTTTGAGGCACCGGCATCATAGAAAAGCATTGCCATCTGTTTATCTGAGAATCCTGCTATTCCACATCCTATCCTGGTTAGAAGAAATCGGTTTAGCGGATGAGATTTCGCATATTTTACAAAGTCTTCGACATATGGGCGGATATCATCAACACCACCATGCATGGTCGGTATGGCATAACATTGCCCAGTTGGGCCAATACCTACTCCCCATTCAGCACCGAAATGTTTATATGCATAACGCGCAGCTCCTCCGGTATGATGCCCCTGAAGGTTTGACCCGAACACAAACACCTCGCACATTGACAGACTTTCTATCTTATCAGGAGCAAGCTTCGGGTATTTTGATTTCATATCATTTAATTTATAGGATTTTCATTGCAAATAACAACTGTTCATTTATACATTCAATAAATTCACATCAACATCAGGAATGATAACGTCAGCAAGTTTGTCGTTAACAAGAAATCCCATGTATAGCGGAATAGTAAGTATATCTCCCTCGCGTCCAACATTATATTGTCCTAGCTTGATTGCATTTTTAACATGATATACATCCTTGTTTTTAAGAACTGTAGTCATGCTTTTTGACTTACCTGTTTTTGCTTTAATTTCAAGGATAACACATTCGCCTTTGAATCTTACCAGAAAGTCTAATTCAAGTCCGCTATCCTTATGGAGATAGTATAATTTTTGACCGGATTTACATAGAAAATCCGCCATCAGATTCTCAAAGATAGCTCCCTTGTATCCAAGAAGATTACCCTTTAAAATATCCGCCTGAGTGCCGTAGTCGAGCATTGCCACAAGGAGACCTATATCGGTAGTGTACACTTTGAAACAGTCCTTGATGGAATTTCCCTCTAACGGCAGTTCCGTGGTTTGTATGTTATAGCATCTACGGACAATCCCGGCATCCTCCAGCCATTGAATACTACCGATGTACTGAGAAGACCTTCCTCCCTTTTTTACAACTGAATATTGGAATTTCTTGTTCTCTTTAGCCAATTGCTTCGGAATAGATTCAAAACATTCACGGATATTGGGTTTGTCTGCATCATCTGCATATTTGACCATATCCTCTTCGTATTCGGCAATGAGATTTCGCTGTAACTTATATATAAGTTCGATATTCTTGGTCTCAAGGAAACAATTCACCACTTCCGGCAAACCTCCGACAATGACATATCTGTACAACAACTCCATCATGGCCTTATGAACCCCCTCGGGGACAACCGTCTCGTTCTCAAAGCATGATTTTACAGAATCAATAACAGTAGGACTGATACCGTTTGCCCATAGGAACTCTTCAAAATCCAACGGGTACATGTCAATCACTGTTTCATATCCGACAGGAACTGAATCTTGTCCTATATCTTCTTTCTTTTTTTTGCTTTGGCCGTAGCCTTTCACTCCCAAAAGAGAACCTGTTGCGATAACATCGAAACGTCCGTCTATATGGAATGACTTCAAGGCAGTTCTTGCTTCCTTACATTCTTGAATCTCGTCAAGGATAATGCAGGTTTTTCCTTCAATGAAACGACTGCCCTGGATCAAAGCTGAGAGGTTGAGAATGATAGTATCAACATCTATATTGCCAGTAAAGGCAGACTTCTTGTCTGGTTCAAGAATGAAATTCATATAGACCACGCTATCATAATTCTCCCTTGCGAATTTCTGGACAATATATGTCTTTCCACATTGGCGTATACCTTTTATCACTAGAGGCTTTCTGTCCTTAGACTGTTTCCAGTCGGCTAAATATGTTTCTATTTTCCTTTTAAGCATGGCACAACTTTATTCTCCAATGACAAAATTACACTTTTTCTAGCGAATAAACCAAAGTTCGATACATTTTTTCAAGCGAATAATATCTGTAATCTCACACTTTTCCCAACGAATCAGACTCCATTTATACACTTTTCTATCAAAATTGAGACTTGAAATCTACACTTTTCCATAGAATCATCACCTTTACTTTATCCCCGTATTCATATATACGTTCATTAAAGTAAAGTCAAAATAAGGGAAGAAAAGAGATGGCTGCGCCATGGCTAAATGGTTCCGGCCATTTTTCTTTTGGCTGCAAATCTTATAAGCAATCCGGATGTAAAGGTCGGTCCCCAACGGGCACTCCGATCAAGCACAAAATACCTCACTCTGAATCCGAAAATATCCGTGAATCCATACTCGATTTTACATCCCTTTTGGGCGAAATAAACCCCGACATGCCCTATCTTTGCAGACGAGGTCTGTCGGGGCCCCAAAAGGCTGTTTTTGCCTTTATCCCCTCCGTTCGGAGAGGGGTGATGAAAAAAATGTTAAATCTTCGATTTTTCGCAAAAAAACAAGTAAATTTTTGAGTAGTCTACCTTTTAAGGCGTAAACCATTGATAATCAATATGAATGTAATAGTATATCGTGTACTTTTGCAGCATTTAAAGTATTGTGAATAAAAAAACTGCTTTTGGTGTGGTTCTTCCGCGACCAAGAAAAAATAGTCAAAAAAGGAACAAACAGCTATATAAATGTAAATCTTTCGGTCGTCAGTTCGTAGGAGGTTTCCGTCTCGATGACGAAGTCTTAAAGTCCGAATACATTGAGGGAAACCAGACCTTAGATCAGTTTGCTTCTAAATATAATGTTAACAAAAGTACTATTGGGCGTAGGTTCAAATCTATGTGTCATGTCCATGTGATTTCCCGTCATAAAGAAATGGTCATTAATATGGATACAACCTATTGGGGGCGCAATTTTGGCCTCATGGTCATTAAGGATTCTTTTCGTAACAAAATACTGTGGCACAAATTTGTCCGTACAGAAACCATTACGGATTATCTCAAAGGTGTGGAGTTCTTGCGTTCCCATGGATTCATTATTCACGGTATTGTCTGTGATGGACTACGCGGCTTGTTTCAATCCCTCCGACAGTATAAGGTACAAATGTGCCAGTTTCATCAGATAATGATTATAAGACATTATCTCACAAAGAAACCAGATATGAAAGCCTCACAAGAACTACTTGCAATCTCCAAAATGATTACACATACCGATAAAGAGGGCTTTATACGTACATTGGAAAAATGGCACGAGCATGGAGTAACTTCATAAAGGGACGAACTATTGACAGAAAATCCGGGAAATCAACCTACACATATCCAAGACTTAGAAGTGCTTACCTCAGCTTGAAAAGAAACTTAAAATGGCGTGAACATTTCAGGATTACCCCAAATCACATCTAACAAGGCGAAAAGACCTCGTTACATGAACACGACATCATTCATAGAAAAACTCGGAATTATTCGGCAGAGAGCTGGACAGTTTTATGATTTGCCTGGTTGGTATGCTATTGATATTGTTTTCCCTAATTTTCTATATCTATGGCCAAATTCCACTATCAGAATCAAGTTATGAATGTCCAATGAACAATACCACATACTCTCTTACAAAAACTGGTTCATAATTATGCGAACTTCTATCATGGACTTTGGCAAACGTGATTTCCTTAACTGGATAATCTCAGCTACAACTCCATTGAAAATCCGGCAAACAATCTCATATTTGCAAGTATGAAAAGTTAAATATACTTTCCAAAATCAACCATTTGTAGGACCTGTTACTGGACTAATATACTCGCGATGTCGTATCGCGGGATTACGCCTTGTTTGCCCGATGTATACCTTGCCATCTGGAAAAGTATATTTATAATGTATTCTTTCATTATTATGGTATACTACTATTCAATAAATATTTCATTGACATAGCGTTTTTAACTTATTTGTAAACTCGAAATCACTAAATTAAACCCAATCATATCACTGCACTCTACATTGATATTATCCGTTATTCTAATTGTTTCCTGTATATAAAATCCAGTGTATTACCATCTTTATCTTTCCACTCATTCCATCCATTGGCTGGCCGCCCTATACAAAAATCGGCGGCTGTACTGGGGCTGGAGAAGGTTTTGTCAGAATCCATTATCCAAACACCGTTATTCAAAGTAGCATACTCCTCGACCATCTTTTCTCGCTTTGCTTTCCATGTAAAAGAAGGAACGCAATTATTGGCGATGATACTACCCTTTAACACAGTAAATCCTGCAGAATTATAAAATCCTTTTGCATTACAGCCTCGGGCTTTTGTATAAAACAGGTGTTCTTCCTTTGGCTGGGATATTTCAAAGATGTCACAACCAATGAATGATGCGAGGAACCTGATATCCTCAAAAAACTCATCCATGGCATCTCTCTGATGTTCGGGAAGATTTGGAGCTTTGGGAATCTGCTTGTTCTCATTCAATACAAACGAGTTCGACTGTTTGGCTACTACAATTGCGCGATATTCCAGATATTGCACGTCGGCTTTGGTCATATCTTCGTCTTTTGAAACAAAGACAAGCGCTTTCTGCCAGAATGCTTTTTTGCTGTCATGGTCTTTTACCCGTTCCTTAAAATTTTCGGTCTCTCCGATATAGGCCTGTGGTTTCGTCACCTCATCTTCTCCGATCAGTATGTAGAACGCCGGCTTGTGCAGTTTCTCCTGCTCATTCAGATAGGCCAAGTTCGAGCGTGGAATTACAAACATCTGACAAATCTTGTTGCTGATGAATGCATACTGCGTTCCCTTTGGATCGCCGTCAATGAGGTATGTAGTTATTGTTTTTCCCATAATGGTAATATTTATACAACAAATTCATTTAATTCTTCTTTCAACTGTTTCCAATTCGGGAAATATTGAGTTAGTAAAGCTGTATACTCTTCATTGTGTAATCTAACTTTGATATGTAATAATTCATGTACCACAATATATTCGATGCAACGAACAGGTTTCTTGATTAATTCAAGGTTAAAAATAATATTTTTCGTACTGTGATTACAACTTCCCCACAATGTTTTCATCTGCTTGACTTCCCATTTATTTGCCTTTACCCCTAAAAGATATTCCCATTTCGCAATTAGAGAAGTAAGTATCGATTTAAATTCAGATCGATACCATTCTCGTAGCACCTCCGCTCGACGCTCTGCAGATGCTCCGTCTCGAACATATAGTTTAATATATTCATTCCCCTGAATCTCTACTTTTGCAGGAGCATTATGATACAAAACCTTTAAACGGTATCTTTGCCCCTTAAAGTAATGATTCTCTCCAGATACGTATTCGCGGGGTGTTTGGCGATTCTGACCAAGAATCTGGGTTATACGTTGATTTATCCACGGCATTTTTGTAATTAAGAATAATCGCACAGCCTCCTCAGTCATTCCAATAGGTGCAGACACATGAACACGAGCATTAGGTGGATATATTGTAAGATGTACATTCTTAATTTCCTTCCACTCGACTTCTGCAAATATATCAGAAACTTTAATAACAGTCATTAGTATTCTTTTTGTGCAACGATCAGCTGCATTATATCATCGAGCTTATCCTGTTCTACTCCTTTCAATGCACTTTCAACAGCCCTTCGCAATGCTCTCATCTTTTTCAGACCACTACTGTCCATATCCCTAAAACCATCGCGAGCATTTGCTTTGATAATTTCGTGAATACGGAGTGCCAAAGCTTCATTTCCTCCAAGATTATCATAAAGAGCTTGTTTCCCCTTTGTATCAATGGTTGCAGGGTATTTTGTCTTAATGGTCAATCGAGCCTCTTTCAGTTTCTCAATGAGTTGTTTTATCAATTCCTTATATTGGATCTTACCATCTTTCTGTTCTTGAAGCAGGTGGTTGAGCAAATCAGACATTTTATCAAAGTAGGCCGGATTGTTCGGACGCTCGCTGATAATCATCTTTCGCATATTTGCCGCCAAAATCTCTGCAACAGAACGTTCATTCTGCTTGATTTTCTTTGGCAGCGCATCAATCGCCTTATCACCCTCCGTATCAATCAGGTCAAGAAATGAGATATCGGCTAAATCCACCAATTTCTCACTATCTTCTGCTCGTACATAGTTATCAATAAGCTGACGCATTGCTGGATCATAATATTTTAAATCGAGCGCATCTCCACTTTTTAATTTTATTTCATCTTTGATATCATTAAAATAGTCAACCTGCTTTTTGATATCGGCAGCCTCCTCTGCTGTATAGCCAGCCTGTTCCATCTCATTGGCTATGTCAATATAACGGCGCACCAAACGCGACACAAGTTTATAGAAGGTTTCGCGTTTATTGGCATTCCCCTCACATTCATTTTGCTGATCTTCAACAGGAGTATTCTCCGCATAGACAAAATATGCAAAATAACCTTCTCGCGTTTGCGGATGTATCACCTCACACATCGTATATACTGCCTGTAATGACTCTTCCAAGGCCTTGCGACCTTCGGCAAGACGAGTCAAAAGAAGGCCTTTAACATCGTCGGCATCGTAACCATCAAATGCCCCATTCGTATAATCCTCGATTGCACTCTTTACCGCTCCAAACAGATCTTGGTAATCAATAATATACCCGAAATCTTTTTCCTCACTATCTACTCGATTCACACGACAGACCGCTTGGAAAAGATTGTGATCCCGCATTTTTTTATCGATGTAGAGATAGGTTGCCGACGGTGCATCAAATCCGGTCAATAACTTATCTACGACAATCAGCAACTTCATATCTCCGGGATGGTCCGTAAACTCCTTTTTCGCCCAAGTTTCAAACTGTTCAGGAGTTTTGTCGCCAATCATTCTTTGGTATATCTCATATTTTGTGAGATCCTCGGTCTCTCCATCACCTTGATACTCGTCTTTTACCGATGCAGTACTTGCATCGTAACTTGTAACCACAGCGCAATGCCCTTTCAACTCTGTCGATTGAAAAACCTCCCAGTAACGACACGCCTGATAAATACTGTCGGCCACAAGCATGGCATTTCCATAGCCGCCTGCCAAAGCCCGTTTGGTACTCATATCTTGGCAAATATCCGCGACAATACGGTCGATACGCTCCTTACTGCTAAACAGCTTCTCCATTTTTGCCCAACGCTCTTTCAGAGCTGCCCGGGCGACCGAACTCAAGCCCCTAGTCTTCGCGTCAAACCACTCATCGATTTTCTCTCGTTTGCCCAAGTATTGTTCTACATTTCGAGCCTCATAACGCAAGTCAAGAATAACCCCATCTTCTACGGCCTCATTAAACTTATAGCTATGTATATAAGAACCAAAGGTCTCTATCGATTTTTTCTTATCCGTATGGAGCAAAGGCGTACCCGTGAAACCTATCAGCATCACATCGTCGCCCATTATATGCTTCATGGCTTCGTGGAGCATGCCTCCTTGTGTGCGATGACATTCATCAATAAAGACATAAATATTACCCTTCGCTCGAAAATCAGCGGGGAGCGATTTTGCCAACTCTTCAAGATACAAGTCGAGCGACTTACTTGCCTTCTTATTTCCTACCGATATGGCATCGCCGTCATTCTTATTGCCAAATTTGTGAATCAACGTGCAAATCAACCAAGGTTCGGCAGCATTGAGCATCTCAATCAGCTTACCACCGCTCTTGGCTCGCTGAATCTGCTCCCCTGCATCTTTGAAGCCCGATTCTATTTGTTTGTCCAGCTCATCGCGGTCTGTAATAATCACCACACGAGCATCACTTACGTTTTCACGTATCCATCGGGCCAGCCAAATCATCGTAAGCGATTTACCCGAACCCTGCGAATGCCATATAATACCGTTTTGCTTCTTGCGAACCCTGGGTTGAGCTGCCTTGACGGCAAAATATTGATTAGGACGTGCCGCCTTTTTTACACCTCCATCGAAGATGATAAAATCATGGATATATTCCAATAACCTTGCGGGCTCAAAAAACTGCAACACACTACGATCCAACTCATTGGAATACTCACCCACTGTAAAATGCGATGGCTGGCACGGCTCGCCACACGGTTCTTTCCAACGCAACCAGAATTTTTCGGGAGTTTTGATTACCCCATAGTGCAATCCCTCAGTATCGTTACCCGCAAAAAGTAACTGTATGGTCGTGAAGAATCGAGGAATATAACCGTCCTGCTGGTTACGGATATTCTGGCGAATACCCTCGTGAGCAGAGACCGTACTACGCTTGAGCTCGATTACGACAAGAGCAATACCATTGACATAAACGACCAGATCGGGACGGCGGTCGCTTTCGCCTTGAATGGTTACTTCCTCGGCTATCTGGAAATCATTCTCCATCGGGTTCGCCCAGTCGATAAGGTGCACCATCTTTTTCTTTTCGGTCACCTCGGCCTGTACATTCACGCCATAACGCAACAAAGTATACACCTCCTTGTTGGCGTTATATAATCCCCCTCCAAGAGAGTTTGCCGCCTGCTTGAATTTAGCGATGGCACTCCGTATCTCTTTGTCGGTATAGCCACGCCGCGAGAGATATGCCGTGAGCAACGTTTCTTCGATATTGGCGTTACCCTCACGAGTCTCCCAATTCCCGAGATAGGTGTACTTTAATACATTCTTAAAAAGCCCTATCAACCTGTTTTGCGTTACACGCTCCTTTGCCCCGATGTTTGTGTCCATAAGTCTATTTTATCTTTAATCTTATTTGTCCCGTTAATAGCTTTTGCATCATGCCCGATTTTAAGAGGCGGTACTTATCTCGCTGGGCTTCAAGGTCGTCTATCTCTTTATCCATATCGTTCAGAATTGTAGCAATCGCTTGCTGTTCTTCGATATTCAGAGGCATACAAATTACAAACTCTTCAAAAGTAGGTAATCTTAAAGAGTCTACTGTTGCCTTAACAGTTAAAGATAATGCGTACTCTCCAAAATATCGTGACATATAGAAGAATATATATTTACCACACACATTATCTGCAAAGTCACTAATTTTATATACTCTTTGATGATAGTCAAATTTACCATTAATGTAATGAAATATACTACCAATACCACCTTCCCCTGGCACTAATATAGCTTCTCCATCATAGGAATATGAATCAATCGCATAAACCTTCTGTGAACGTACAAAAAATGGATATTTACCGTTATCAACAGCTTGATCTCCATTGCAACTACCCGTTTTAATATGAGAAATTGCTCCTAACTTCCTTTCCATCCATGGGCCAGAAAAGCCGGGGAGGCGTTTTTTGCCGGTTAGGAGTTGTGACATTGCCCCTTGCTTAATCAGGCGTTTCTTGGCGATTTTTTTATTCAATGTTGCAATCAATCCATCTATATCACCCAGCGCTTCAGCAATAGCCTGCTGTTCTGCCTTGATTCTAGACAAAACCACAGGGATATGCTCAATTTGATTTTGCGTAATCATTGGAATGGAGGTCTGACTATTAATAGAACAAATGTATTCAACTATTTTGTCACATTGTAACCAATAAGACAAATACTCATTATCACATTTAATTTTATTAATTAGAACAAGACTCGGATTAATAGTTGCTGGACCAATATCGTTTACAATAAAAGCACTTTTGCCCAGAGTCCCCCGTTGCGCGAATACAATATCCCCTTTTCTAACCATAATCTCAGGGGATTCATAATATTTCTGCCACGATATGTACTCTGCATCATGCAAATCTAAAACCATATTTGTAATATGCTTACCACCTATGGTATATGCACCTTGGCCGACACCAACAAGGTCTGCCGTAGTATACCCTCGAAAACCAATACGGCCATTAATCTTTGCGACACTACCAAGATTTACAATCTCCCAATCTTCGGGTATTATTCCTAACTCGGTTTGTTTATATCCTTGTGGTATATCCATCACTTACACTTTAATAATTATCAATCTGCCCACTTACAACCTCAACTTTTCAGATCAATATCCCATCTGTTTCAAATGTGCAGCAACTTTTGCTTCTAAATCGGCTATCTCGGCATCAATCTCGGGGAGCGTCTGTGCATAACGCTCCGCAAGAGCCGAAACCTTAGAAGTGAGCTGCTGACTGATATGCTGCATCTCGCCATCAAGGCGCAAGGCAAGCGATGCGAACCACTTCCGCTCGATAACCAAGCGCTTGATATCCGCCTCGGACAAATCGGCATACTTGACTACAAGAGCGGTAAGCAGGTCGTACTTGCGCTCCTTGATCAGTTTCTTATTGAGTGATATATCGCCTTTGAGGTCGAGATACTTTTGCAGTACGGCAATTTCGTCGGCATCGTTTTTTTTATCGAGCGCCTTCATTCGTTTCTTGATATTGGCATCGGTCATCTTACCATCGGGGAAGTTGTCCTCATCGAGGTAATTCTCCGCCTGCTCCTCAACCAATTCCGCAAGCTGTGTCTCATTTTGTGCCAGCAACTCCTCGGCCGCAGCAATAACATCGCGCTTCTCTGCAAAATACTCGTCGATAACGATTGGTACAGGTAGCAGGTCGCAAACGACATCTTCGGGCGTAGCAGCCTTTTTCTCTTTCTTCTTGGAAGCTGGTTGTGGCGTGTACAGTTGCACCGTCCAGCCTCCGGACGAAATCATATAGCAATCATCTTGCATCGTTTCACCCCAGTAGTTCATCAAACTGTCATAGACATCATACGCCTCGACAAGCGACTTATCTACCTCGAAGACAGCCAACAACGAGTTACCCAGCTGCTCGATAAGTTTCTTGGGAGCAAAACCCGGGACGAGAGCGTAAAGTTGAGCCCGGTGAGAATCGCACCACTCGGCAAAACTCTTCTGGAACACCTCTTTCTGATTACGGAAATCTACATTCCCGGTAACAGCATCACGCACTGCCTCCGGGTTACACTTCAAAGAATAGTAACCTTTGCGCGTAAGATGGTCGCAAAAGAGGTCATCACAAAGCGACGGACATACCTCCCAATAGGTATCGAGTTGGTCTATATCGTGTTTGGGCAAACCTCCATGAAGGTGTGCATCGATATCTTGCAGAATCTCCGTATCGGGAGCAGATACATAGCGAGGAATGTTGAGATTGTAATCGTTGCGTTCAATCTCCTCCATAGGCACAAAGCGCGCATAATGAGGCACATCGCGTTGTGCTTGCCACACATCGACAATGCGCCGAATATCCTGCTCTCGCAGACGATTCTTAGCTCCATCTTTGATATATCCACCTTTGGCATCGATCATAAACACTCCCTTACGCCCTGATGCTTCCGACTTTTCTATAATGATGATACAAGCCGGAATACCTGTGCCGTAAAAAAGGTTGGCAGGGAGTCCTATGATGCCCTTGATATACCGTTTTTCGGCAACGAGATATTTACGAATCTGAGCCTCGGCATTGCCTCTAAAAAGGACGCCATGAGGCAAAATGCAGGCGGCACAGCCGGTCTGTTTCAGAGAGCGTACGATATGGAGAAGGAAAGCATAATCGCCATTCTTTTCCGGCGGAACACCGATTTTAATGCCTTCGCCCCAACGATGGTATTCATCTTCGAACTTTGCACTCTTCAACCACGATTTTGTTGAAAAAGGCGGATTTGCGACAATATAGTCGAAGGTCTTTAACTGGTCGCCTTCCTTAAATTGAGGATCATTAATCGTATCGCCTTGTCTGATATCGGCATAGATTTCATTATGGAGAATCATATTCATTTTTGCCAAACCGACAGTAGCATTGTCTTTTTCCTGACCATAGAGAGTTGCCCCACCGGGAGTTTCACACATAGCACGAAGAAGCAGGGAACCCGAGCCGCAAGTAGGGTCATAGATAGTCGTCTTTTTCCCATTTTTGGCATTTCCTAACCCGATAACCTCGGCCATCACACGACTGACCTCGGCCGGAGTATAAAACTGGCCTTTACTCTTACCGCTCTCTGTGGCAAAATTCTTCATCAGATACTCATAAGCATCACCTATAAGATCGTCATCTGCCGCTCTATTTTTGCTAAAATCGAGGTTCTCATTCTGAAAAACGGCAATAAGTTTACTTAGAGTTTCAACTTTATCCTTTCCTTTGCCCAGCTTGGTGTCATCTTCAAAATCGGCTACAAAAACGCCACCAAGTTGATTGGCCTCGGCAAGAGCAGCCATCTTTTTATTCATCTCCTCCCCAATATTCGGGTTACCTTTGAGAGCGACAAAATTCTCAAAGTAACAACCTTTAGGTATATCTATATCGAAACCTTCGTCATTACGCTTTTTATCGCTGATATATTTAACGAAAAGAATGACCAACACATAATCCTTGTATTGACTTGCATCCATACCGCCACGAAGTTCGTCACAGCATTTCCACAATGTACTATATAGTTCTGACTTTTTTACTGCCATAATGATTTTTCTAAGTTCTATTGAATATTTCCGCTATTTTAGAATGGTTGTTTCCGCAACCACTCGCTCATAAAACGATCGTAAATGATATACCCGCAAGGTGTCTGGTAGATCAATTCGTTGTCGAGCAGTTTCTTTAATGAAGCACTGACACTGCTCGCCGCACGAAGCCGATGTCGACTGATAAACTCTCCAGCCAGCACTTCTTTGACACACCCCTCTCGGGCAATAGCTTTCAACAGGCGCACCTGACCGAAAGAATATGTTTTCAGCAAGTCTGCATACATGTAACTATACTCGGATAAAATCTGCTCTGTGGCGTATGAAACCAGTTCCATATCCACATTCCGATCGTACCCGTACAGGCGGTTAAGGAGACACTGCACATACCAGGTATGACCCTCGTACTTTTCATATATTGAATTGAAAACTTCTTGATGCAATTTCACATTGTGCTCGGCAAAATGCCCTGTTGCAAAACTTGCATATTCGTCCCGTTGTATCGGACCGATTGTAAGCGGTTGCGTACTTTGATAGAACGGCCTTCTCGACGAAGTGAACATCTCCTGCATCTGATGTTGTTTGCTGCCGGCAAAGATAAAGTTTACATTGGGCAGGAACTGGATATAGGAGCGCAACAATGCTTCAACACCTTTCTCCGGATATTCAACAATCTGCTGGAACTCGTCTATGGCAACATAGTACCGTTTCTCTGACGAGCCCAGATACTCGAATATCTCTTTCAAAGTGTTTTCTTCCTCGGCCGGAGCCACATCTATCGTCACCTTAGGAACACCTGTCGATTCGTCAAAAGGAAACACGGGACGGCTGCTGCGGACAAACTTACTTATACGACTCAAAGCCTTTTGCGGGGCGGAGTCCAGCTGTCCCAACACTGTACTAGCAAACAATCGTACAAAATCGCCTAATGATTGGGTTGAATAGATATCCAAATAGAAAGTATCGATATCTGGCTGCTGCTCTTTCAAATGGTAAAAGGCATGACGGATCAGCCCTGTTTTTCCCATACGACGGGGTGCTATCAATGTCACGTTGCGTCCATTGTGGAGAGCTTCGAGAATAACTCTAGTCTCCTGCTCCCTGTCGCAAAAGAGTTCTGGGCTGTAATATCCCGAAATAAGAAAAGGATTATTAGGCTTCATACTATTTCAATCATTCCGTTACAGATTTATCGTAACGCAAATATCGCAATAAAGCATAAGATGATAAAATAATCCGTTTAAAATTTGCAGTGCACATCTACATAAGTTGTATGCAGTCTTGAGTGAATTAGTCAATGAGCACCCTATTTTTTATCAATATGAATTGACACATACCTGCCAAACAATATGTATTCTGTCAGACAACAAAATTGCCTTTACCTTATTCCCGCATTCATATATGCCAATTAAATGCATTGAAAGTAGGAGGGAACATAAAGTACATCTTTTTCACTTAAAAAGTAAAGGGAACTTCTTGCAGAGTTTTTCCATACATTAAGTATTTCTGTGTAATCTCGGGAAGAAGATAGGGCGATTTTATATGACATATGGGTTTACTGAACATGATACTTATTTGTTGGAGGCTTGTGTTTGTGGCAATTGTCGTCGCATGACTTTCTTGAAATCCCGAACAATTTGTTCTCCCATATTTACAATAGTACTGTCGACTTTGTGTATTTCTACCGGTGTGACAGCGTTTTTGTATTTGGCTTTGCCCATACCGAACTTCATTTTATCTAAATTTCCCGAAATATTCAGTCCCAGTTTGAAGGGTATGGGCGATTTGAGTATGGATATATGATAATTAAAATTCATATCCAAGTCTTGGGTCCCTCCTACGGCAGCCCGGTAGCGATCCATTTCTATTACAAACGGGTAGACGGTTACATTACCGTCTTCGATACTGATGTTGACAGAGATACTGTCGATCAAGTTTCTCTCTTTGTTCTTGAAGAAAAATTTTTTCGATATTTCGGCAAAAGTTTCACCGTCGAGAAGGACGAGGCTATCGCCTTCAACATGGATAGCCGATCGTAACGAGGGTATTTTTATATTGAGGCATGAGTCTAAGCCCGACTCGGCCGATACATTGAAATCGACAGTTCCTTGAAATGACCGTAGCATGGGGACAATGGTATCTAACGAAGGAATAAAATCGACAAGTTTCCCTATATTGATATTATGAAGTTTGAAATCGAATCCGGCATATCCTTGCTCTGGTTGTTGGGCTTGATAGATCAGCGTCGTGCGCATAGTCGCATCCATTCCTTCCATACTGAGCTCTTTGAGGTGAATGGCTTGATTGCGTATATCTATTGCACCGTGTACGTTTTTGAAAACCATTTTCCCGTAACGAACCCGATTCAAATTGGTTTGTAATTCAAAATCGATATTTCGAGGAATAACGAATAGTTTTAGGGCAGTCGACGTTGTGTCGGATTCAGTTTCGATTTGAGCAGTGTCTTTTGGAAAAGAGATAGACCGAATTAACTGGTTACAATTTAGATTCTTAGAGGAAAGTGTTAATGTGGCCCGTAGTTTTTTATTGTGACGCATAGCGCCGTATAAATCGTGAATCGCGCCGGTCGCCGTCAAATCGGATCTTCCTATTTTCATGGTTGCGTTATGTAAAGTAATAGCTCGATTACCGACTGAAATCGCAGTCTTTTGCATTCGAATAGGTAAAGCCGATTGTGAGGTACGTACAAAAAGCCGATTAAAACCTACTATGCCTTTTGGAATCCACAAAGAGTCTTTTAATTGTTGTGCCGTTATTGTAATCCCGGCTTTGTCCATGCCCAATTTAGTATCTCCGAGACGGCAGAACAAGGTGTCGGCTTCTAATGCGAATCCTATTTCGGGTCGGGTAGGATTGTTTTCTGTCGGTTGTAATTTTATGGTTGCAACGGTTTTCCCACAAAATAAATTTGATGTATCCGGTAGGGATGCTTTTAGTTTGTTTGCATTTAGTTTACACTCTACAAGAGCGATTCGTGTAGTATCTTGTGGGTTGGTCGTTTTTATAAAAGCCGATAGATTGTTTATCGATGAGTTTAATCGCGTTGAGTGAAAAGCCATATTTCCTATTTCGATATGGGCTCCTAATACATCGTTTCCCACGAAAGACAGTGAAGCATCGCTCGTGAATTCGAATTTCTTATTTTTGTCTCGTAAAGCCAATTTGTTCATATTTATTTTTCCTTTGGCCCGAATTCGTCCTATGTCTTTCTTCTTGATAGATGACAAACGACAACGCACGTTCATGTCGGCATCTAATTTCCCTTCGATACTCACACCATCTTGTAAAGGAAATGTTTGTGCCAATGCAGTTAGGTCTATCGTAGATTGGGTATGAAACAAGATATCGGGATCGCCTAATAGATCATTTACTTTGGCGTCGGCCAAGATATCGGTATGAGCTCCTTTGAAGTGAAATATTTTAAGATCGAGATAAGATGGCGATTGCCGCATTAAATCTATCTGTCCGAAAAAGTTGGCTTTAAGTTCATCTATTCCATAGGGCAATTGGGCATATTGGGCGGATGCATCGTTTATTTCTATTTTTAATGTAGCTAATGGCATTTTCCCTTTTCCATATAGACCTTTTAGATTGCCATTAACTGTAACGTCGCCTTTGGCCGAAACTTTTTCTTTTTTAAGAATACTTTCGGGAATCATGTGCAGGACTGTTTCCAACGAAGGAGCATGTAGCCCGTATTGCAGATCGATATCTAACGCTTGTGCGGTCGTGTCTTTGCAGATAGAGCCGTGTATGTCTAATTTTATGCCGTTAATCTCCATCATAGCATCGTGCAAGGAAAGAGCCCGTTTCGAACGATTTAGCTCGATGTCGGTTTGTAGGTGAGTGGCGATACGATGAGCCAGTAATTCACCATTTTGCCAGAACAGAATGTTTTTGTTGTTGAAATCCAACGTTAACGTAGACTGTTCTTTCTTTAAATTTGCTTTTAATTTAAGATTTGCATCCCATAGATTGGCGAATACATTCGTTTCCCGATCGTCGAAAGTGACCGTGGTATGACGTAGCGAAACGTGCTTGATGTCTATTTCGTTAATAATTGGCGAAGTAGCGGTTGTTGTATCGGGTGTATTTGTCGTGTCGGCAATCAATATATTCCAGTTGGCGATTCCATCTTTTCCTTTAAAGGCGTATATGTTTGTGCTATCCAATGATAATCGGTTGATACTGATCTTTTTTTGTTGCAAATAATCGACGAGATTGATTACGGCAATGGCTTTTCGAAAAGTGGCTAATGTGTCGGTACGTTGCCATAAAGAATCACGGATAGCCTTTGATACCAATGTGCCATTTTCCAATTTTATTCCAAAACGGGGAAAAGTTGAAAAAAAGGTCAGCTCTACGCTATTCATATCGAGCTTGGCATTTATGTTTTGATTGGCTACGTTTAATACGATGGGGGTCAATTTTTCAGGCGTAAATATAAAATTTATGGAGAAAGCGATTACTGCCGAGAGAAAGACTATCAACGCTCCCAGTGTAATACCCGTAATCTTAAACAATTTTTTTGTTCGGTTTTTCATATTAACACTCTTTTAGTCATACAAAAATAACAAGAAAGTTGTGAAAGCTGTTTGTATTTGTATGAAGTAAATATTTTTTAATTGATGTCATACTCTTTTTACATAGCTGATAGTTGCCATAGAGTACACCGGTAGATTACTATTTGATTCGTAGTGACACTGTTTAACAAAGAATACTTGCTTCTGAAATCCGTTTCGCCTATCTTTGTAAGAGAAGTTTTGAAAAATGATAAGGATAATATTATGTTGGCATATACATACGTTGAACCCGGCAAGTTTGAATTACAAGAAAAGTCGAAACCCGGGTTGAAAGATTCGCGTGATGCGATTGTGAGGGTGACTCTTGGAAGTATTTGTACTAGCGATCTCCATATCAAACATGGTAGCGTGCCGCGTGCCGTACCGGGAGTAACGGTCGGGCACGAGATGGTGGGTGTCGTAGAAGATGTGGGAGAAGATGTTATAGGTATTAAGCCGGGAGATAGGGTTACTGTAAATGTCGAAACTTTTTGTGGCGAATGTTTCTTCTGTCGTCGTGGGTATGTCAATAATTGTATGGATCCCAATGGCGGTTGGGCTTTGGGGTGTCGTATCGATGGCGGTCAAGCCGAATATGTTCGAGTGCCCTATGCCGATCAAGGTTTGAATCGTATTCCAGATACGGTAAGCGACGAACAAGCTTTGTTTGTAGGCGATATTTTGGCAACCGGTTTTTGGTCCGTGCGTATTTCGGAAATTACATCGGAGGATACGATTCTGATTATTGGAGCCGGTCCTACCGGTATTTGTACCTTATTGTGCGCTTTGTTAAAGAATCCCCGGCGTATTATTGTTTGTGAGCAGTCCCCGGAAAGAATACAGTTTTTGCAAGAACATTATCCCGACATATTGGTAACTACTCCTGAACATTGCGAGGAGTTTGTTCGTAAAAATAGCGATCATGGCGGTGCTGATGTGGTTTTGGAAGTGGCGGGAAGCGAGGATACTTTCCGTTTGGCTTGGAAATGTGCTCGTCCCAATGCTATTGTAACGATCGTGGCACTTTACGATAAACCTCAAATTTTGCCCTTACCCGATATGTATGGAAAAAATCTTATCTTTAAAACCGGAGGGGTGGACGGTTGTGATTGTGCAGAGATACTTCGCTTGATAGAATCGGGTAGGATAGATACCACGTCACTCATTACTCACCGTTTTTCATTGAATGAAATTGAGAAAGCTTACCGTATCTTTGAAAATAGAGAGGACGGAGTTATCAAGGTTGCGATAAGAAGTGTTTGAAAATAAGATGAGTCTTTGTATAAGTTTGTAAAAAGATATTGTATTCTAAAATTATAGATTTTAGTCACAAAAGATACTTAATGGCTTAAAATTCTATAATTTCTTGGGCCGTGATTCCATTATCAAGTGCTCTGCTCAAGATAAAACTCGGCTAAGTGAAGATCTTAATGTTACAATAACTAAAACTCAGAAATAAGACTTAGACTTAAGTTCTTCAAAGGATACACCCAAGCCTGAAACGACTTTTAAATACCAGCATAACTTTGATGTAGAACGTGAGAATGCCAGGATTGCCACCAAAGAGGTTCCTAAATCGGATCCGTTTGTGCTGGCTTGGAATAAGCATATTGAATCGATTTAGTTATTTTGCCCTTTAAAATACAGTAGACGGGCTCAATGTGTTTAACTCTGATAACACTATACCTCGCCAGTGTCTTTATTTACATCTTCTTCACAAGTAGAATTGTACATTGTTAAAAATGAGAAGAATGAAATAACCTCATTTATAGGACTAAGTAATGACGGAATCGAAATATTCCCCGTCATAAGGCCGAGAATTAGGACAACAAGTTGTAGAATAAGAATATCCATCAGATAGATACGAACACAACATAAAAGTCATTCGATTCTACTGCACTTATCTGTTCCAAAATAATCGGTCGGGACAAAATCGACCTTTCGGAAAAGCTCTACCCTATATTACACCTAGTCATTAAATCGATACGATTATCGCTTATTTCATAAATACGAAATAAACGGCAAGAACAAGGCAGCCGAACGCCGCAATATGGTTCCAATGCAACGACTCTCCTTTAAAAACTACGACCGAAAATAAAGTGAATATGATTAACGTAATTACTTCTTGTATTACCTTTAATTGCATAAGACTAAACGGCCCTCCATTCTCTCTGAATCCCAATCGATTAGCTGGCACTTGGCAACAATATTCGAACAATGCTATACCCCAACTAAGCAATATCACACCATAAAGCGGCCAATTATTGATAACCTTCATTTCTTGCAATTTCAAATGCCCATACCAAGCCAGTGTCATAAACACATTAGAAACAATAAGTAATCCTATCGAATATAATCCTTGCATTGCGTCTTATTTTGGAGTGCAAAGTTACACGAAATAGCAGTAAATAGAATAAATTTCATAGGTCAAATTTATTAAAAGCTGTACAATAAAAAGTCCCCTTCAAAAATTATTCCCCCTCGATATATTATCTCTATATTCACATAATATAAAAAATAGGCTATATCTCGGTAAAATCAAAAATTTGATTTTGTCATCAATTATATTATCTTTGTAGAAATATATAGTAAAGCATTGTATGAATAGAACCCATATTGAAACTTTTTCATACCAGTTATCGCCTCAATACTATTTTAACAGACTGCTGAAAATTTGGTTACATAATAATTGGGGGTGGCTTCTATCTTTTTTCCTCCTTCTCGTGGGGCTATCCATTCAAAACCCTCTATTTATTTATGTAGGACTTATCATTTTATTTTTGGTATTTCCTATGATCATCTCTTACCTGTGGTTCGCTTATGCCCTACACCCCGATTGCCGTATGTCCATACTTTCAAAAACAGTCGAAATAAACAAAAACGGCCTTTCTTGTACTTTCGACGATGGACGAACAGAATCCATAGCATGGAAACGAATTACCCATATACGTTATACCTCGACAGACATTATCTTCCACTTGTCAAACTATATTTTTTTCATTTTACCATACAATTCGTTCAAATCGAATGACGATTTAGAATACTTCTTAAAAAATTTTCTCGCTCTCAACATTCAAAATAAAAAATAATTGTATATTTGAGTACAATTTTTCAAACATGAAAATGTTCAGACAAATTCTAAAATATTCATTTGCAGTCCTAATTGTCTTCTCGACAATCTTCTCATCGAGTGCACTGACGCTTGACGAAGCACGAGAGTTGTACAAGGCCGGTAAATACAAAGAAGCCGCTCCTGTATTCAAGGCACAACTGAAACGCCGCCCCAATGATGGATCGTTGAACCATTGGTATGGAGTATGCCTTTTTCACGAGAAAAAATATAACGAAGCTGAAAAATATCTGAAAATAGGGGCTAAACGTAAAGTTCTCGAATCGCCTCACTATTTAGCAGACATGTATATGGCTCAATACCGCTTTGAAGATGCCATAAGCAGTTATGAAGAATATACAGCTGCATTGTCCAAAGCGAAAAAACAAATACCCGATTCTATCGGCAAAGCCATAGCTCGTGCACGTAGAGCGAAATTAATGTTGCAATATGTCGAACGGGTACAAATCATAGATAGTTTGATAGTTGATGCCGATTCGTTTTTCAAGTATTTCAAAATGTCCCCCGAATCTGGACGGATAGGAACGAATGAAACACTAGGCATAGATATTCCCGAAAACACGATCGGCTATATTCCCCAACGCGGAGACAATGTATTTTTCGGATATCCCCTTGAAGGTAAAGGATATGAATTATGTACAAAAAATAAGCTGATAGAAGGGAAATGGAGTGACATCATACCGTTACCCAATGGTGTCAATACAGAACAAGATGAAGCCTATCCATTTTTTCTCAACGACGGAGTTACACTCTACTTTGCCTCAAATGGAGAAGGTTCGATCGGAGGATACGACATATTCATCACCCGTTTAAATCTCGAAAATAACACCTACTTGAAACCCGAAAACGTAGGTATGCCCTTCAATTCGATATACAACGATTACATGATGGCAATAGACGAGATGTTAAACATCGGTTGGTTTGTATCGGATAGAGAACAAATTCCCGGAAAAGTGACAATCTATCTATTTATCCCGAATGAGAGCAAACAAACATATAACATCGATGAAATCAAAACCGATATCAAATCGCTAGCTCTGATTCGATCTATTCGAGAGTCTTGGCCGGAAAATGCAGATTATACCGATTTATTGCAACAATTGGACAATATCAAGGAACCAAAAAAAGAGACTCGCCCCGATTTCATCTTTGCAATTTGTAACGGAATCCATTATACTAAACTTGACCAATTCGTCAGTCTTGAAGCTCGCAATCTATATGTAAAGTCCAAAGAATTACGTAAGAATATCATTCAAATAGAAACTAAGCTCTCGGAACTGCGATCTCAATATACTAAATCGAAAGGCACAACTTTAAAAAGACTATCGTCCGAAATTCAAAATTTGGAATCGCAACTGCTCACACTCTATCCTCAACCGGAAAATTACGAAAATCAGGCTCGAAAGATAGAACTCGATAATTTGCAAAAGAAATATAGATAGAACCTAAATCTAAGAAATATGTTTGATATATTAGCTGTTACACTACTAATAATATTAGCGCTAGTTCTGGCGGTACTGGAAATATTCTTTCTTCCCGGAATTACCATCGCAGGTATATGTTCGGTCTTATTTTATGGAGGTGGAATTTACTATGCCTATTCGGCCTTCGGAACAAATGGGGCTGTAATAACATTATTCATTGCAGCCGTCACTACTATTGCTGTCATCATAGGATTTATGCGATCCCGAAGTTTAGACAAAATGTCTCTGCATACCGAAATAAGCTCGGTAGTACCCTCCCCGATAACCCCTGATATTAAAGTCGGTGACATGGGAGTAACACTAAGTAGACTAAACCCTATGGGAAAAATCATCGTGGGAATCCACACCATCGAAGCCCGCGCAGATAATGAACTGATTGACGAAGATACACCTGTAAAAATAATCCGCATAGAACCCACTGTAGTCATTGTTTGCAAAGAAACAGAAAATGAAAAAACAGGGAATAATATAAACACTTCTAAACAAAAATAAAATTATGGTAGGATTAAGCGTATTTCTTCTAATTGGCATTATTGCCATACTCGCTGTATTCTTTTACTTCGTACCTTTCCTTTTATGGATTTCGGCACGAGTATCGGGGGTAAGAATCTCTCTTATCCAATTATTCTTGATGAGAATCAGAAAAGTACCGCCACAAGTCATTGTTCGAGCTATGATTGAAGCCCACAAAGCCGGACTTAAAACAATCACGCGTGATGAATTAGAAGCTCACTATCTGGCCGGAGGTCATGTAGAACGCGTCGTACACGCACTCGTATCCGCTTCGAAAGCTAATATAGATTTAGGCTTCCAAATGGCTACCGCTATTGACTTAGCCGGACGCGATGTATTCGAAGCCGTGCAAATGTCTGTCAACCCGAAAGTTATCGACACACCGCCGGTTACAGCCGTGGCCAAAGACGGTATACAGTTAATAGCCAAAGCTCGTGTAACAGTACGGGCAAATATTCGTCAACTAGTCGGCGGTGCAGGTGAAGATACCATATTGGCTCGTGTAGGAGAAGGTATCGTGTCGTCCATCGGCTCGTCCGAGTCCCACAAACAAGTTCTTGAAAACCCGGATTCCATATCCAAACTAGTATTGAAAAAGGGGCTTGATTCAGGAACTGCATTTGAAATCCTCTCCATTGATATAGCCGATATCGACATCGGTAAAAACATTGGAGCCACCTTGCAAATGGATCAGGCACAAGCCGATAAAAACATCGCACAAGCAAAAGCAGAAGAACGTCGGGCCATGGCTATCGCTCTCGAACAAGAAATGAAAGCCAAAGCACAAGAGGCAAGAGCAAAAGTAATCGAAGCCGAAGCCGAAGTTCCCAGAGCTATGGCGGAAGCCTTCCGTTCGGGAAATCTCGGAATCATGGATTATTATAAAATGAAAAATGTCGAGGCAGACACTGCCATGCGTGAATCGATAGCCAAGCCATCGAGTAAACCCGAGAAATAATGAAATCAAGTAATTAGAGAATGAATCGGACATTATAAGAATGTGTATACTCCAAGTAACAGAAAAAATACTTAGATATACGAAACTTTTTTAGTCCGACGATTGTTATATAAGTAACAAAGAAAAATAAATAATTATGATTTACGAATTGCCTCCATTACCTTATGGTATTAATGATTTAGCCCCTGTAATCAGTCAGGAAACGATAGAATACCATTACGGTAAACATGAACAAACTTATATCGATAACCTAAATAAACTTATCGAAGGAACACCCTTCGCAGACAAGCCTCTCGAAGAAATCATCAAAGAAGCCGACGGAGCTCTATTTAATAATGCCTCCCAAGCATGGAACCACATATTTTATTTCTTCACATTCTCCCCGAATGGGGAAAAAAGTCCACAAGGGAAGTTGGCAGAAGCTATAAATAAGAAGTGGGGAAATTTCGAAAACTTCCAAAAAGAATTTGAACAAGCAGGGACTACTCTATTTGGATCTGGTTGGGTCTGGTTATCCAAAGATAAAGACGGAAATCTGGTTATCAGTAAAGAAAATAATGCAGGCTCTCCTTTAACCAAAGGACTTACTCCTTTGTTAACGTTCGACGTATGGGAACACGCCTACTATATCGACTATCGCAACAGACGAGCAGAGCAATTGCACAACCTCTGGAAAATCATCGATTGGTCGGTTGTTGAATCAAGATATCTATAATTCGCATAGTCGCGCGTGAGCGTAACTCTATCTAGCACTTTAAAATAAGCATAATGTGATGAATTCTAAAAAAGAGATGCTGCGTGAGCAGCGTCTCTTTTTGCATTTAAAAATTCAAAGATAAATTCATATAGACAAAAAAAACATAGTTTTTCTATACATTTAATGAAAAATTCATATATTTGCTTTTCAATTATATGTAAAAACTTTATTTTTACTTTATAAATCACAAAAACCAAAGGAGTAAAATGGCTACAAAAAAATTTATCCTTGCAGAAAAAGACATACCACAAGCATGGTATAATGTCATTGCAGACATGCCCAACAAGCCAATGAGTCCATTAAATCCGGCAACCAAATCTCCCCTAGCCGTAGAAGACCTCTATCCGATTTTTGCAGAAGAACTCTGTAAACAAGAATTAAACACTTCCGACGCATGGATAGAAATCCCCGAAGAAGTACGCGATATGTACAAAATATGGCGTCCTACTCCTCTTGTCAGAGCTTTGGGGCTCGAAAAAGCATTGGATACTCCTGCACACATCTATTTCAAGAACGAAAGTGTAAGCCCTGTTGGTTCTCACAAATTAAATTCGGCCATACCACAAGCCTACTATTGTAAAAAACAAGGTATAACCAACATCACAACCGAAACCGGAGCAGGACAATGGGGGGCTGCACTCTCTTTAGCCGCAAAAGCATTCGGATTGGAACTTGCAGTCTACATGGTTAAAGTGAGCTTCCATCAAAAGCCCTATCGACGTTCTATTATGCAAACATTCGGCGCACAAGTTATTGCTTCACCCAGTATGTCGACCAAAGCAGGACGTAAAATATTAACTGATCACCCCAATTATCAAGGAAGTTTAGGTACGGCAATATCTGAAGCGATAGAATTGGCAATGAGTACCCCCAACTGTAAATATACTTTAGGTAGTGTACTCAATCACGTATCTTTACATCAAACAGTAATCGGGCTAGAAGCTGAAAAACAAATGGAAATGGCCGGCGAATACCCCGATATTGTCATCGCTTGCTTCGGAGGCGGGTCCAACTTCTCGGGAATTTCATTCCCATTTTTACGCCATAAATTAAAAGAGGGAAAAGACATTCGGTTAATCGCAGCCGAACCTGCGTCCTGTCCCAAATTGACCAAAGGAATTTTTCAATACGATTTTGGAGATGAAGCGGGCTATACACCTCTACTGCCCATGTACACTTTGGGACATAACTTCTCCCCGGCCAATATACATGCAGGTGGACTACGTTACCACGGAGCAGGAACAATCGTCAGCCAACTGAAAAAAGATGGCCTCTTGGAAGCCGTGGACATAGAACAACTCGATGCATTCAAAGCAGCTACATTATTCGCTCAATGCGAAGGAATTATCCCTGCCCCGGAATCTTCTCATGCAATAGCCGCCACTATACAAGAAGCATTAAGAGCAAAAGAAGAGGGAAAAGAAAAATGCATCCTCTTCAATCTATCCGGCCACGGGCTCATCGATATGGCTGCCTATGACCAATATTTAGCAGGAGACCTTCTGAACTACAATTTACCAGAAGAAGAAATAGCTAAAAACATCAAGGAGTTAGAAAAAATAATTTAGTCATTCATCTTCAAAACAATAACAATCTTATTCGAGACACTGAAAAAATTTCATACCGAAAGTTTGTTCAATAAAAACAAATCGGTTATATTTGCATCGCTTTTCAAAAAGCGAACGGCGGTTTAGTGTAGTGGCCTAGCACGCAACCCTCTCACGGTTGAGACTCGGGTTCGATTCCCGGAATCGCTACAACAAGGAATAAAACCTCAAAAGATTATGTATTAATCTTTTGAGGTTTTTCTTTTTCAACAAAAGATAGCTATTTCGAGATTTGACAGGTATCGCGAATCTATAAAAAATAGACCTTGCACGGATTGGTTTGAACAATATCCTCCCCTCGATACAAAACAAAAGTATTCTTCTTTTGTTAGAAAATTGAAATGGTTATAAAAAGAAACTCTGGATAATTTGGTTTCTAAACGAATTATACCTATTTTTACTTTCGGTAGAATTAGTATATTTCTGATTTATACCCCAAATATGTTTTATTAAAAAAATTTTGTATGAAAAAGTACATTTGCACAGCTTGTGAATGGGTTTATGACCCAGCAGTAGGTGATCCTGATGGAGGTATAGCTCCGGGTACTCCATTTGAAGATATTCCAGATGATTGGGTATGTCCAGTTTGCGGACTTGGGAAAGACGCATTTGAAGAAGTAACAGAATAATCCACTTCTTGCTCTCATATGGGGAATCTACATAAAATGTAGATTCCTTTTTATTTATTCCAAAAAGGAAGTAAAATAATTAAGTCTATTTACTTTACGTTCCTTTTCCCCAATACAATTTTTTATCATTTTAAATTCTCTACAAAATTGAATATATAAATTTGATACATGAAAATACTTATCATAGAAGACGAACCCTCCTTACGGGAAATTATGCAACGAGCGCTAGTACAGGAGCGCTATGTAGTCGAAACTGCCAGCACTTATTCCGAAGCAGATGCTAAAATCGCAGCTTATAGTTACGACTGTATTTTACTCGATATCATGTTGCCCGACGGGAATGGGCTACAACTACTAAAACACCTGAAAGAGTTACGAAAAAGAGAAAACATCATTATCATATCCGCTCGTGATTCCCTTGATGACAAAATTCTCGGATTGGATATGGGAGCCGATGACTACCTCCCTAAACCATTTCATACAGCCGAACTCTTAGCCCGTATAAAAAGTGTGCTACGGCGAGGAAAAAGCGGTGGAGAAATGGCATTGATCTTAGGGAATGTATCCCTTGAACCCGAGAGCTCCCGGGTGTTGGTCAATAACAAAGAATTATCCTTATTAAAAAAAGAATTCGACATTCTATTCTATTTCATGCAACGCCCTAATCACTTAGTAGATAAATCTGTCCTTGCCGAAGCCGTATGGGGAGACCATGCAGACCAAGCAGACAATTTTCATTTTGTATATGCTCAAATGAAAAATTTACGTCGCAAACTTATTGATGCAGGAGCCAACATAGAAATAAAAGCCATATATGGATTTGGATACAAACTCGTTCCGCCAATCGAATAAAATCACCGTCTCATGAAACTCATATACCGTATAGCTTTACGTTTATCTTTAATTTTGATTCCGCTCATGGCACTTTGGGCGACTCTCTTCTATTTTATGATGGTAGAAGAAATCAACGACGAGGCCGATGATACGCTGGAAGATTATTCCGAATTGATAATTATACGCATGCTTGCCGGCAGAGAATTGCCTTCCTTAAATAGTGGATCTAATAATAGTTATTCCATAACACCCATTGACGAAGCCTATGCTTCATCAAAACCCCATATCGAATATTACGATGCCGAAGTCTACATTCCAGAAAAAGAAGAGACAGAACCAGCACGCATCCTCTCCACCATTTTCTTAGATAATGATGATAATTACTATGAACTGAAAGTCGCCATACCGACTTTCGAAAAAGACGATTTGGTCAGGACTATTTTATTTTGGATCATACTCCTCTACTTCGTACTTCTCATAACGATAATAGGATCGACAATATGGATTTTCCACCGCAGCATGCGTCCCTTGTATGCACTGTTACACTGGCTCGACAATTACACTCCGGGCAGACACAATACACCAGTACCCAACGACACGAATATTTCTGAATTTCACAAGCTCAATGTAGCAGCACAAGAAGCGGCAAATCGTTCGGAAGAACTTTTCGAGCAACAAAAACAATTTATAGGGAATGCCTCTCATGAACTACAAACTCCCTTAGCCATTTTAGGGAATCGTCTCGAATGGCTGCTCGATAACACAGAACTCAATGAAACACAAATAGAAGAACTATTCAAGATGCAAAGAACATTAGGGCATATAGTTCGACTCAATAAAACGTTACTACTACTTACAAAAATTGAAAACGGACAATTCCCCGAGAGCACAAATATAGATTTAGCTTTTATAATTAAAGAACAAATCTCTCTATACAACGAAATATATTCATCACGAAATATTTCCTATACAATAAACATTCCTGAAACATTCATTGTTTTAATGAATGAGTCTTTGGCCTCTACATTAATTACCAATTTACTTAAAAATGCATATGTACATACAACACAAGACAGCAATATCGAAATCACTCTTATCAATCGCACCCTGACAATTGCCAATGATGGAACAACGCCTTTGGACACCGAACACATATTCGAAAGATTTTATCAGGGAAGCAAAAAAGAAGGTTCTACCGGATTAGGCTTGGCTCTGGTAAAAGCGGTTTGTCGATATTACAATCTGCATATAGAATATCAGTTCAAAGAGTCGAAGCACTATTTCTCCATTACTTGGCCATAAACTAAAAAAACGATTTTTTTCAAATAATATCCCAGAATTTCAAATTCATTTCAAAATTGCTCCTAATCTTTGTATCATCAAATTAAAACAATGTCTAACTAATAATTTTTGAATGTTATGAAAAAGCTAATGATTCTTACAACAATTCTAATGGCTCTTGGTATTTCTACGGCTTGCGCCGATAACGACAAACCCATTGCTGTTACCCAATTACCTCAAAAAGCACAGCTGTTCATCAAGACACATTTCCCGAAAGAGAAAGTCGCTTTGGCAAAACTCGAACGGGATTTTCTGGAAACCCGTTATGAAGTTGTTTTCACCAATGGTTCCAAAGTCGAATTTTTAAAAGACGGTGAATGGAAAGAAGTTGAATGTAAATATTCGACAGTGCCAACAGCTATCATTCCTGTACAAATTGCAAGCTATGTATCCCAAAACTATCCAGATACACAAATTGTACAAATCGATAGGGACAAAAGAGATTATGAAGTGAAACTTACGAATCGATTAGAGCTTACATTCGATTTAAATTTCAACCTAATCGACATAGATGACTAATACGTTAGTCTCAACCGATTTTAACTTACCCACCTTATTGAAATAAGGTGGGTAAGTTTTTTAAATAACTCAAATAAAACTCTACTGCCTAAAAAAATACCGTTGGAGAGTTCCTCTCCAACGGTATTAAAAACAAACTATACTTATATACTTATTTGATAATATCCAAGTGCTTGAAACACTTTTCGATTTTTTCAAGAGCTACATCTACTTGTGCTCGTGTATGCGTAGCCATCAGAGAAAATCTTATCAACGTATCCTTAGGCGCAACAGCCGGAGAAACAACCGGATTAACAAAAATACCCTCATCAAACAAATCGCGAGTTACCCGGAATGTTTTCTCATTATCACGAATAAACAACGGAATAATAGGCGTACATGTATTCCCTATCTCACAACCTATACGTCTGAATCCTTCCAAAGCATAATTCGTCACGTCCCACAAGTTGGCTATACGTTCCGGTTCACTCTCCATAATATCCAAAGCAGCACCCACCGCCGCAGTCGAAGCCGGTGTAATACTTGCACTGAAAATATAGGAACGAGAGTTATGACGTAAATAATTTGCCGTTACCTTATCCGTAGCGATAAAACCGCCCAACGAAGCGAATGATTTACTGAACGTACCCATAATGAGATCCACATCATCGGTCACACCGAAATGGTCGCATGTTCCACGTCCGTCTCGTCCGAAAACACCTATACCATGTGCTTCATCGACCATCACGGCTGCATTATACTGCTTAGCCAGACGTACGATTTCAGGAAGATTGGCTACATCGCCTTCCATAGAAAACACGCCATCGGTCACTATCAATTTCACCTTATCAGGATTGCAATTACGCAACTGGTCCTCCAACGATTGCATATCGTTATGGCGATATTTCACCGGAGTAGAGAAAGACAAACGACGACCTTCGATTATCGAAGCATGATCGAGTTCGTCCCATAAAATATAGTCTCCGCGTCCAGTGACACAAGAGACTACCCCCAAATTGACTTGAAATCCAGTTGAATAAATAATGGCTTCTTCTTTCCCTACGAACTTAGCCAACCGATGTTCCAACTCCTCATGAATGTCCAATGTTCCATTCAAGAATCGGGAACCGGCACAACCCGTACCATATTTACGGATAGCGGCAATAGCAGCCTCTTTAATTTTTGGGTGATTGGTAAGACCTAAATAACTGTTCGAACCGAACATTAAAACTTTTTTGCCGTTGATTAAGACCTCGGTGTCCTGATCGCTTTCTATTTTACGAAAATAGGGATAAACACCAAGGGCTTTGGCCTTCTGCGGAGCATCATACTTCGACAGTTTTTCTTGCATCAATTTCATAGTTTATGCTGAATGTGTATTTGTTATAAACTATCTGCACTATTTCTAGTCACGATATACCTTGAAAATGCAGGTTGCAAAGATAACATAAATATCCGAAAGGAAATCATTTTTCACTTAAAAAAGTATCTATCGAAACGAATTTTTCTTACAGATGCAAACTTTTTATCACCTTCTTTTTTAAGAATAAATCTTAGCTTCACAAACAGAAAATTTTTATACCATTAAAAATCAGATTTATAAAATGAGATGAAATCGCAAGGAGCAATCCTTTTGTAATAAAATCTACTTCTTATTACCAAGAATTTGAAAAAAATTGCGAAATTTGCCGATTGTAAACTCAAAAGACAGAGAACAATATGAAATTCTCAGCACGACAAATAGCAGAATTCCTGCATGGAGAGTTGGTTGGAAATCCCTCGGTAGAAGTCAATAACCTGTCTAAAATTGAAGAAGGAACACCCGGTACTCTCTCTTTCCTTGCCAATCCCAAATACACGCACTATATATACCAAACTCACGCCAGCATAGTTCTGGTACATAAAGACTTTGAGCCGGAGCATCCTATCGAAGCCACTCTTATCAAAGTCGATGACCCATATGCCTGTTTAGCGATGCTTCTCAATTTGGTAAATGAAGCGACTATCGCCAAACGTGGTATTGAACAACCCAACTATGTCTCCTCGTCGGTCACACTCCCCGACGATATCTATTTAGGAGCGTTCGCCTATATCGGAGAGCGAGTAAAAATAGGTAAAAACGTAAAAATCTATCCTCAAACCTATATCGGGAATGATGTAGTTATCGGCGATAACGTTACCATTTTTGCAGGAGTAAAAATCTATCACAGCTGTGTCATCGGCAACAATTGTATTCTACATGCAGGAACCGTTATCGGAGCCGACGGATTCGGATTCGCCCCCCAAGCCAACGGGGAATATGCGAAAATCGCTCAAATAGGAAACGTCGTACTCGAAGACAACGTCGAGATCGGAGCCAATACAACAATAGACCGAGCTACAATGGGTTCTACGATTATCAAAAAAGGTGTGAAACTCGACAACCTGATACAAATCGCACATAACGTCGAAGTAGGAGAACACACGGTTATTGCGGCCCAAGCGGGAATTGCCGGTTCGGCAAAAGTCGGCAGCCACGCTATGATAGGCGGTCAAGTAGGAGTCGCCGGGCATATCAAACTGGGAGACCGAATTCAAGTCGGAGCCCAATCGGGTATACCCAATCATGTCGAGAACGACGCTGTAATCATGGGATACCCTGCTGTTCCTTCCAAAGAATTTGCCAGACAAGTCGTTTATGTAAAACGGCTTCCCGAACTTACCCGTACGGTGAAAGCTCTCGAAAGGGAGATAGAAGCATTAAAAGAACAATTGAAAAATAAATAAACTATAATATCGATGAAACAAAAGACTCTAAAAAACAGCTTTTCGGTCAGCGGTAAAGGATTACATACCGGATTGAATATTACGGCCACGTTCCTACCGGCCCCCGAAAATCACGGATACAAAATACAACGCGTCGACCTTGAAGGACAACCGGTCATCGAGGCATTAGCCGAAAACGTAGTAGAAACAAGCAGAGGAACGGTCATAGCCGACGGAGATGTAAGAATAAGCACGATCGAGCATGCGATGGCTGCTTTGTATGCAGCAGAAATAGACAACTGTCTCATTCAGGTAAATGCACCCGAAATGCCCATTCTCGATGGCAGTGCCGCTGTTTACGCCGAAGAAATAGAGCGCTGTGGACTCGAAGAACAAAATGCCGAACGGGAATATTATCTTATCAAATCAAAAATCGAAATCCACGACGAAGAAACCGGTTCTTCAATCGTAGTATTACCAGACGATGAGTTTAGTATCAACACGCTCATCTCATTCGACTCTCCTATCTTGAACAATCAATTCGCCAGTCTCGACGATCTGCACGATTTCAAAAAAGAAATTGCCGGGGCTCGCACATTCGTTTTCGTACGAGAAGTAGAACCGCTGGTAAAAAATAATCTCATCAAAGGAGGAGATTTAGACAATGCAATCGTTATCTACGATCAAAAAACCTCACAAACCGAACTCGACAGGCTTGCCGACCTTTTAAACGTTCCTCACAAACACGTCGATGAATTGGGGTACATCAACAACAAACCGCTCGAATTCGAGAACGAACCGGCCCGTCATAAACTCCTCGACATTTTAGGGGATATAGCACTGGTTGGTAAACCCATAAAAGGTCGTATCATCGCCACTCGACCCGGGCATAAAATCAACAATCAATTCGCTCGGCTCATTCGCAAAGAAGTCCGTCGCCAAGACATTCAATGTCCCGCCTACAATCCCAATAAAGAGCCGCTTATGGACGTCAATCGTATCCGTCAGTTGCTCCCCCACCGCTATCCCTTCCTATTGGTCGATAAAATTATCGAAATGGGGACACGCCACATCGTGGGTGTAAAGAACGTTTCGGGTAACGAACCTTTCTTTCAAGGGCATTTCCCTGCCGAACCCGTTATGCCGGGTGTTCTTTTGGTCGAAGCTATGGCTCAAACCGGAGGTTTACTGGTATTAAGCACCGTCGACGAACCGGAACGCTATTCGACCTATTTCATGAAAATAGACAATGTCAAATTCCGCCAGAAAGTCGTACCGGGAGATACCGTCATATTCCACTTATCACTGATGACCGAAGTGCGTCGGGGATGCGCCTATATGAAAGGATATGCTTTTGTAGGCGAGCGCATTGTCACCGAGGCCGAATTCATGGCACAGATTATCAAGAATAAATAAATCTAAAAAGCAAATAAATGAAACAACCGTTAGCATACGTTCATCCCGACGCAAAGATTGCGAATAACGTAGTAATCGAACCATTCGTAACCATAGACAAAAATGTAATCATCGGCGAAGGGACACAAATAGGTTCCAACGTTACTATTCTGGAAGGTGCGCGTATTGGCAAAAACTGCAAAATATTCCCGGGAGCGGTTATCTCGGCGATTCCTCAGGACTTGAAATTTCAAGGAGAAGACACGACCGTGGAAATAGGCGACAATACGACACTGCGCGAATGTGTCACCGTAAACCGGGGAACCGCAGCCAAAGGAAAAACCATAGTGGGAAGCAACTGTTTGATTATGGCTTACTCACACATCGCCCACGACTGTGTTGTCGGAGATAACGTCATTATATCCAACGCTACGCAAGTGGCCGGAGAAGTAATTATCGACAACTACGCTGTGATTGGCGGCGGGAGCCTCATTCATCAGTTCAGCCACATCGGCGCACATGTGATGGTACAAGGAGGTTCTCTCATCAACAAAGATATACCGCCCTACATCAAAGCCGGCCGCAATCCCATATCCTACGCCGGAATAAACTCCATCGGGCTCCGTCGGCGCAATTTCAGCAACGAAACCATTTGCAATATCCAAGAAATCTATCGTTACTTATATCTATCCGACATGAATAATAGCGACGCGATAGAACGTATCGAGGCAGAACTGCCCGCAACCAAAGAACGGGACGAAATCGTATTGTTCGTCCGCAATTCAAAACGGGGTATCATTAAAGGATATCTATAATAATATCTACCAATTTATATCAGAGGTGAAAGGGCCGATACGTGATGTACCGGCTCTTTCTTATTTTCTCCATGTTAAAAGCTCAACCTCAATCCCAATCCTCCGGTTTCGGGAACAACCATACTCAATTCATACGAAGTGGTCTGTTGCATACGCCCGCTTCTCATATTATTATAAAGAGCGGCAGCATTCTTCATTTGCTTTCGGGCATGCGATACCAATATAGCTCCACCGACAACAGCTCCGGCTCCTATTATCGTTGGGATAGCGATCGCCCCAGAAGCACTTTCAGCAGACAAAGAGATAACCCCACTGCATACCGCCACAGAACCAAAACCAATAGCTACCCATGCCCATGCATTCTGTTTTCTTACTTTGCTATATATATCATATAGAGGTACAATCCGAATGGCTTTTATCTCTTCTTTCGTCAGTTTTTGCGCTCCCCTATACAGACTTAAACCTTTTGCCTGTATCTCTTCACCCGAAAGAATATTCGAATCTGTTCCCGAAAAAGAATTGGAGGAATTATTCCCAGCCGTAGCAGCTTCCATACTTTGCGTTGGCAAAGCCATCTGAACAGGTTCCTCTGTTGGCGATTCCGACATGACTGCCAATCCCTGTTTCACCGCCATACCGGCTTCCAACGGGGAAAGAGATGGTTCACTCAATCGAGTCCGGGTATAATCGCTACCGGCTTCCACAACTTCGAGCGATGCAACCTGCTCCCCTTCTCTGAGGATATGTTTGCCGGTCACCGGGTGAACAAAATAGCTATCTTTGGAATAGACCTCCAACTTACTATTCGGCCATATTTCCTCCTCCGTCAAATCGATATACACATCTGTACCGTCTATCGCAACGATATGACCCACGTTAGCCGAGGAATCCACAGCCATTTCGATACGTTTCAACGGCATGCCCACCTGTATGGACTCCAATGTCTGTGACGGAACAGATTTGGCAGTCGAATAATCTCCGAAAACATCTTTCACTATTAACGAAGAAATTCGTTTACTCTCTTTCCTTATCCGTTTCTTGGTAACCGGATGCACGAAATAACCGGGTTTGGAACAGACCTCCAATATATCCCCCTTTGCAATTTTTCCTTCTGCCAAATCGATATATACGTCATCTCCCTCTACCGCAATCACATAACCGTCTGCCGATGTTTGTGCTTGTGTCGTCCATGCGACCGCCATACACAACGACAAAAACAATCCACACTTATTTCTCCTTCTCATATCTGTTTTATTTATGCTGTAAATATTTTTCAAAATGTCAATCGCACCCCCAAGCCTCCGGTAGCAGGAGCGACCAAACTCAAACGGCAGGCATAGTCGCTCTGCTTACTCATAGTATTATAGTCTCGGGCTATTTTTTTTATGCTTATAGCAGATGCAATCTCCAAACCTGCGCCCGCCAATAAAAAGGCACTTCCGGCTGCAATCGTATAAGGAGAAACTTCTCCATATCCCCCATATGCTATATCAATAAAAAATCCGCCAACAAAAATGATAGGTCCTAATGCCATCAACCCCCAGCCCCAATTACTCTTCGACTTTGCAGATTTATAGCGAAAATACAAGTTAGAGCGGTCGGCAAACAACATACGAGCATCGTCTTTGGAAATCTTCTCCGTTCCCATATATAAACTAAAACCTCTGGCTTTCATCTCATCGCCATAATTTCCGAATCCGCTGGCGCTACCCATTACCCGGCTCTTGGCATCTCCATTGAAATATTGGTTCAGGTTACGACCTATCCCGATGAACGCTTTCTGTATCGCCTGACCGGTAACCGTCTGCTTGAAACCATCGGCTCCGCCGTTCAACTGCGCGCCACCCAATGCGCCGTATTCCATCGACAACTGCGACTTTCCTTTCGCTTTTCCCGTCCCGCTGCTCATAAACAAAACCTCGCCGGTCTGCAAATCGACAACCCGGGCGGTAATACTTACCGAAGCTGTCAAGGTCGCCACCTCCACATTCGACATGTATTGTGCTCCGAGATTTTTTCCGAAACCGGCTTGAAAAGCCCCCATAATCGACGCCAAAGGAATACCCGTTCTCACATTGGCCACATCGGGCTTCTGCATGGTCACCTGAATTACATATTGAGCCCCGGCTATTTTTCCCCGCTGTATCGCGGTATTAGGATCTATGTAGCTCCCGGTCAAATCGGTCTCGTCCATTTGCATTCCCATCACCGTACGGTCGAGTAGCCGAACCTTGTCGCAAAACATCAATTGCTCCATCAACAAATCGGACACATACGTTCCGAAATACCCCACACCGACCACATCGTTCACCTGTGCCGGAGCCACAAATACCGAGACCTTTTCGTCTGTCGTCCTGACTGGATCGACCGATAAAACAGAAGGGCGATTCTCCTTAGCAGCCGGGGGCCCATATACATCGCCAGACGATTCCGAATGACTCGACTGGGACATCGCATTACATTGAACGGACATTCCCACCTCTACCTTCGACAGACTTTGTGCCGGAACGGCCTTTGCCAGAGAATAGTCGGTATACACTTTTACGACTTCGAGCGAAGCAACTTGCGACGGTTCTCTCTTTAATCGTTTCTTAGTAACCGGGTGAATGAAATAGCCCTCTTTTGAATAAACGGCCACCTTATCTCCCGGCTTTACTTTCCCGACCGCTAAGTCGATATAAACTTTTTCGCCTTCGACAGAAATTACATACCCGGCCGCTTCGTTCTGCGCTTGTATCGTACCGCCTGCTGCCATCGAAAAAACGAGAAATACGATACAGATAATACATTTTATCTTCATACCTGTTACATCGTCCTGTCCCCCTTCGAACGAATTTAAAATAAAAAAGCGTAGGGAACATTCTGTTTATCTTACAAGAGGTATCGCCAAACACCCATTCACGAAATAAACAGCCCACCCCACGCCTTGCCGGTATAACCTCACCCCTTGCTGGGGTGGTATAGGCAAGCATGAGCGTTTTGTGACTGCTCTATCCTTCGTGAATTGAAAATTGGCGATTTTCTTGTAAAGGATAAGCAAAAACGCTTTTATCAAAAAAGGTTATCGAACAAAGCCACAGCTCACATTCGACACCGCAAATGTAGTGCAAACCAGAGACAAATACAAGTTATGTTTGCGATTTGTTAAAAAAGTCCCCAAACTCATACATACTATAATATATAATTTTATTGCATTATTTTAAATAAAATATTTTAGAATTAGAATCTATTAAATATATTTGCAATTATATTATTAATGGAATTTCCGAAAACCATCAAAAGAGTAGGAAAAACAAAACAAGCAATGTTATGAAAAAAATTTTCTTAGTGGCAGCTATGGCAGCCGTAGTACTGACTAGTGTAAACGCACAAAACAAGTACAAACCCGAAAACATGAGTTTCTCGACAGAATTGAACTACTCGCCCGGCGGAGCTACTACTGACGGACAATTTTCATTACCCGACTACGGCGCCAAAGTTCGTTTGCATTTAAACGAAAAAATGGCTGTTCGCTTGAAACTGGGATTAAACACATCTACCGATAAAGATGTCACCTATTACGAAAGCCCGACAGACCAAAAAGAGTACGAAAGAAACAGCAAAGAATCTATCACTACATTTTCGATTATGCCCGGTTTTGAGTATCACTTCACCAAATACGAAAGAATCTCTCCATATGTTGGCGGTGAAATTGGCCTATTGACTTCTACCGCTAAAACAAAAACCGACAACACCGAAAACGACGATAAAACAGAGACCAAACGTCCCGGTCTGGGATTTGGCGTAAATGTATTTACCGGTGTAGATGTTTATCTGTGCAAAGGCCTGTATTTAGGATTCGAACTCGGATTGGGTTACGACTCTATGAACTACAAAAGAGGAACTACCACAACTGTCTCAGGGTCGACGACCACCGAAACAGACGGTACTACTTCTAATTTACAAAGCAGATTCGGATTCCATGCGACTCCGTCGTTACGCGTCGGCTGGAATTTCTAATATACGAAATGAGTTAACCCCTCCGTTACTACGTGCCACCTCCTCTATATTTTGTTTGACAACAAAACACAGAGGAGGAGGGTGAGATGTATCCCCCCTTCTCCTCTGCCGTGTCCCGTAGCATTACGGGGTGCTGCGAAATGGTATAGGGGAGACACCGAAGAAACGATAGTTTCTGAGGAGAGGGGTTAGAAATATAAAAAGACACCCCTCTGATTTCCCATCATACACGAGGCATATCTTTCTGATATGCCTCGTCCTTTTTTTGAGGACTTAATGCAAACCTCAAATAACAACTACCTTTTATACTTATCCGCAAGTTATTCCCTGAATATCGATTATAATCATGAAATTTTATAGCCTTTATTTGGCAGGAGAAAGATTTTTAGTACTTTTACATACCGAAAAAAAGAACCTAATTACAAAAAAATTATGATATATAAATTCAGAATTGTTTCAGACGAAGTCGACAATTTCAAACGGGAAATATGCATCGATTCCGATGCTTCTTTTCTCGAACTGCACGATGCCATACTCGATTCTGTCGGCTTTTCTAAGGATCAAATGACCTCATTCTTCATTTGTGACGACGATTGGGAGAAAAAAACAGAAATTACCCTGATGGACATGGGGAAAGATTCTGACGAAGATACGTGGATCATGGCGTCTACAAAACTAAGCGACCTCATCGAAGACGAAGGCCAACGATTAGTTTTTGTATTCGATTACATGACCGACCGCATGTTTTTTATGGAATTGAAAGAGATCGAACCGGGAAAAGATTTAGAGACTCCGGTCTGCACACGTAAGGAAGGCAATCCTCCCCAACAAACGATGGATTTCGAAGAACTAGAAAAAAAGAATGCCGCGAATAATTCTTCCGACTTCGATGAAACCTTTTACGGAGATGAAACCTTCGATCCCTCGGAACTCGACGAAGAAGGATTTGCCGATCTGAATATGGACGACGAATACAACAATATGTAACAAAAAACGACAATTCAATAAAAACGAGGAGAATACGGCATTCGTATTCTCCTCGTTTTTTATTCTACAATCGTAACGGTGACACGACGAGCACCTCCGCCGTTACGGAACTCACACAAATAAATACCCTGCCACGTACCCAAATCAAGGGCTCGGCCTCTTATCGGAATAGTCAAAGAAGCTCCCAATAAAGATGCTTTGATATGTGCCGACATATCGTCGTCACCTTCGTATATATGTTTAAAATAAGAAGCCCCATCGGGCACGATTCGGTCGAAGAAGGCTTCAAAGTCCAAACGGACGTCGGGATCGGCATTCTCATTGATTGTCAATGCAGCCGAAGTATGCTTGATAAAAAGGTTCAGCAAGCCGTTTTCCGGCAACTGAGGGAGACGAGACAAAAGCTCTTGGGTTATCAAATGATACCCTCTCCCGTAATGCGGTAATCTTATCTCCATTATCTTAACCATCGCTTCATAATTTAATTATTCTACAAATATAATCGACTCCGTGGAAAATCAGCAGGGAATTTATAAGCCACTATCGAAGATATATTTTAAACCTCCTCCTCTGTGTTTTGTTGTCAAACAAAATATAGGGGAGGTGTCCGTAGGACGGAGGGGTTAAACACTTATGACGAATAGATTAAACTCTACAAAATCCTATGACAGCATTCCCGACTTCTCATCGAAGTGACTGAAACGTGGTTATAGACAAAAAATTCATCGTTGAAATTTAGGACTCCCTCACAGATTTTCTACTGAACCATATAATCATATTCCGACAATAAAACAATCCACACCGAAACTTGTTATATCCATATAAATAAAAATACCCCACATAACAAAGCCTAATTTAATTTTAAAACTATATGGATATAATCATTCATTTTTTCCGCAGCTATCCCGAGATGGCGATTTTTCTCACTCTGGGTATCGGTTTTTGGATAGGAAGTCTCAAATACAAAAACTTCTCTTTGGGAACCGTCACTTCGGTTTTATTAGTAGGTGTATTGGTAGGACAAATGAACATCGATATTCCCGGTCCACTCAAATCGGTATTTTTCCTGCTATTCCTATTTGCTATCGGATATAGCGTAGGTCCTCAATTTTTCCAATCCTTACGCAGCGACGGAATCCATCAAGTTATATTCGCTTGTATATTCGGCATTGTCTGTATAGGCTCTACCTACTTAATTGCCAAAATCATGGGTTATAATGCAGGTATGACCATAGGTCTGTTTGCCGGAGCACAAACCATATCGGCAGCCATCGGAGTTGGAACAGACACCATCGGTACTCTTGGAATTTCAGCAGAAAAACAACAAGAATGGTTGAATATCATACCGGTTTGCTATGCCGTCACTTACATTTTCGGAACCATAGGCTCGGCTTACATCTTAGGTACACTCGGTCCTCGGTTACTCGGTGGACTCGAAAAAGTAAAAAACGATACCCGGGCACTTGAAAAAGAACTGAAACAAGACAACGAAGAAAACGATCCGGCACTCATGAATGCCAACCGACCGGTTGTATTCAGGGCCTACAAAATAGAATCGGACTGGTTCAAAACTCCACAAACGGTAAAAGAAATAGAAAAACATATTAAGGAGATGGGAAGAAGAGTCTTCGTCGAACGTGTCCGAATCGATGGAGAAGTCCTCGACATAACCCAAAAAACAGTTCTTAAACAAGGCGATGAAGTGGTTTTAAGCGGACGACGGGAAACCATCATAGAAGACGAAAGCTGGATAGGGCCAGAAATTTTCGATCCAGAACTATTGGACTTCCCCGTGGAAGATATTTTCGTACTACTTACCAACAAAGAACTTCATAAAAAAACGGTTCGTCATCTCCGTTCGTTACCCTGTATGCACGGAATCATTATCAAACAGATAAAGCGTTCGGGCGTAGAAATACCGGTCTATCCGAAAACTGTATTGTATAAAGGCGACACACTGGAAATCGTAGGACTAAAACGAGAAATAAGCGAAACAGCCCCCACCTTAGGATATGTCGACCGGCCTACCAATAAAACCGATATGATATTCGTAGGTCTCGGTATCCTCATCGGTGGTATCATCGGAGCTCTGACCATTCATTTAGGTGGTGTTCCTATCAGTTTGAGTACAAGTGGCGGAGCTCTACTCTCTGGGTTATTCTTCGGTTGGTTACGAACCAAACACCCGACCTTCGGACGAGTTCCCGAACCAGCAGTTTGGATATTCAATAACTTAGGTTTGAATATGTTCATCGCTGTTATAGGAATAACCGCGGGCCCCACGTTCCTGTCCGGAATCCGTGAAGCTGGTTTCATGCTATTCATTGCCGGAGTTTTAGCCACTACAATACCGTTATTATTAGGATTGCTTATCGGTGCGAAAGTATTCAAATTCCGACCAGCTATAAATTTAGGCTGCTGCGCGGGAGCCCGTACCACAACTGCGGCGTTGGGAGCTATCCAAGAAAGTCTTGGAAGCACGTTACCGGCTATGGGATACACGGTAACTTATGCTATCGGTAATACTCTGCTCATTTTAGGGGGCGTCGTCTTAGTCCTTCTCTCTGCATAAACAAAAGACATATATATACAAATACTCGTAACAATTATGAAAAGTCAAGAAAAACTGCCTCGTGCCATGGCCGATTACGGCAAAAGATTCGAACAAGGACTGGAACAGATGAGTCCCTTCGAAATAAAAAACGATCTAATTTCCTATGCCAAAGAGTGCGACCAGAAAGCCGTCTGCCAATTCTTAAATGCAGGTCGGGGAAATCCTAATTGGATAAACACAGTCGCTAGGGAGGCTTTTTTCCTCTTAGGTACTTTTGCTGTCGAAGAAGCAAAACTCACATTTGAACTTCCCGAAGAAGGTATCGCCGGAATGCCTCAAAAAGAAGAAATAGCCAAACGGTTTGAAAATTTTCTCAAACATCACAAAAAAACACCGGCTGCACATTTGTTGAACGAAAGTGTTCAGTTTCTCACGAAAGAAGGCATAAATGCCGATGATCTGATTCATGAATGGGTAGATGGCATCATAGGCGACCAATATCCCGACCCAGACCGTATACTCAAATACACCGAATTGATCGTTGAAAAGTATTTAATACAAGAAATGTGCGACCGACAAACACCTCCCGACCACTACGATCTTTTCGCGACAGAAGGTGGAACCGCTGCTATGTGTTATCTTTTCAATTCGCTGAAAGCAAATAAACTGTTATCACAAGGTGACCGAATAGCTCTCATGACTCCTATCTTTACGCCTTATATCGAAATTCCCCAACTAAAAGAATTTAATTTCGACGTAGTCAATATACAAGCCTCGCAACTGACAAAAGAAGGCTATCATACTTGGCAATATCCCGAAAATGAATTAGATAAGCTAAAAGACCCTTCTATAAAACTGCTCTGTTTGGTCAATCCGAGCAACCCTCCCTCATACAGTTTAGATGAAGCGACCCACAAGAGAATAATAAAAATCGTACGGGAAAACAATCCCAGCCTCATGATTATAACCGACGATGTATATGGTACATTCGTGCCCCATTTCCGTTCTCTTATGTATGAACTGCCCTATAACACGGCTTGTGTATATTCTTTCTCAAAATATTTCGGGGCCACCGGTTGGAGATTAGCGACTATCGCTATTGCCCGCCACAACGTATTCGATGCTCAAATAGCTCTTCTTCCCGAAAAACAACGAAAAGAACTACACGACAGATACGATAGTATCAACCTCAATCCCGACAAGATTTTATTTATCGATCGATTGGTCGCCGACAGTAGGTTGGTAGCACTTAACCACACGGCAGGGTTATCCACTCCTCAACAAATACAAATGTCACTCTTCGCTCTCTTCTCTCTTTGCGACATGCAAGACAGATACAAAAACAAATTGCAGAAGATGATAACCAATAGACTGACGGCCATGTGGGAAAAGACCGGATTCAAATTACTTCCCGATAGCTTGCGGGCCGGGTACTATTCCGAAATCGATATTATGGTATGGGCAACCCAATTATATGGAAAAGACTTTGCCGAGTATCTCGAAAAAAATTACGAACCACTCGACTTTGTCATTAGATTAGCCAAAGAAGCCGGTGTAGTCGTTCTGAACGGTGATGGATTCGATGGACCTCGATGGTCTATACGAGTATCGTTAGCAAATCTCGATGAAATGAATTATCGAAAAATCGGGACAATTATCGGACATACACTGGAAGAATATGCCCAGAAATGGAAAAATGAAACGGCCAAAAAAGAACCCGTTATTTACTAATTAATTTAGATGTAAAAGCCGGAATTTAACCCACCAGCAAAAACGTTTCAGCCAGGAGGTTGATTCCGGCTTAAAATGAACAGTTACATCACAGCTTTCTCGACTAAAAAACAGAATGTATGATGAAGAAACCAACGCCATGTGATATTCGAATTTCTCTATACCGTATATGTTACGCAACAAAATGGTACGAAACGGATTATCTTCACTCATCTGGCCGAATGTCATAGACACATCGTCGACGGTAATACCGTATGAATCGCCGCAAATAGATACAAATTCATCGATATTCAACTCGGAAAAATTTCGCGGAGGTTTTGAATATTTCTTATACAAAGCCCTTATTATATATTTAGAAATCATAGCACTATAAAAATATCTACCAAAGCTCTTTTAATCTACGGAATAAATATAAGCAGGAATAAGAATACACCCTAATTATCATTTAATTTTTTTCTATGAATTAATATGCACAAACAATCGTTCATAAATATTAACCTATAAACTGTAAATAAAAATAACTTTCTACATTACAAGTAATTATAAAAACATATCGTCTAGAATTTCTCATTTTTCCTATATTTGATTTACTCTTTCCCGAAGGCATTGTATATCATAACTTCCCGGTGATTGATACAAACGCAATCCAAACTCGGCTGTCACGGCTATGGTATGGTCGATCAAATCTGCTACAACGGCCTCATACATCTTCCATGTTTTCTCCGCAGAGAACAAGTAAAGTTCTACTGGCAGTCCTCGCTCCGCCATAGGCAGATAACGTACCATATAAAGCATATCGGGATTGGATTTTCCCATTTGACGTATATAGTTTTCCAAATAAACTCTGAACAACATACTATTCGTAACCCTAAGTTCCTCTGCCAAAAAAGAATTTCCAGAGTTACAAGCCTGTTGAATAGAGTGTAACCGCTGAACAACGAACTCACCGATCAAAAAATGATCCTTAAATCGAAGTAAATCCTCTTCACGGAGAAAAGAAATACTATTTATATCCAAAAGTATCTGCCGGGAGATACGACGCCCCCCTCCTTCAAACATACTTCGCCAATTGGTAAAAGAGCCTGTCACCAAAGCGTATGGCGGAATAGTGGTCGTCGTATTATCAAAATTCAAAACTTTTACTGTATTGAGAGTCACATCTTGTACGATACCGTTAGCATTATATGCCGGAGCCGTTATCCAATCTCCTTTATGTAACATATTATTTGCCGAAAGCTGTATTCCGGCTACAAACCCCAATATCGTATCCCTAAAAATCAGCATGAGAATCGCAGCAGATGCACCCAATCCGGCAAACAAACGAGCAGGAGACTGATCTATAATTGTTCCTATTATACTGATAAAACCAATTGAAAATAAGATAACCTGTATGGTCTGCACACCACCTTTTATGGGATAATGGCGTAAACTTTCCTTTCCATTAAAAATATCGAGAAATGCATTCAGCACACCATTCAAGAATCGAAGAATAAGAGCTATGATATAAACCTTGCATATACGATCGATAAGTATATACCAACTACTCTCTATATCAAACGCCGAAGGCAAAAATGCATATAGAATAAAAGCTGGAGCCAACGCAGCCAGCCTCGACACCACCTTCTTGTCATATAAATGATCGTCCCATTCAAATTTTGTACGGCGAATGATTGGAAGTAGCAATCTATTTATTAGCAACTTACAAAGCACATCGCACAAAATGGCTATCAAAACGATCAAGATTACATAAACCACATTATGCCATGCTTCCGTATTGGCAGAAAATAGATCGGCAACATCGTGCAATATCTTCTCTATTGATTCCAACATACCCATATCGTCATTCTGCAACTGGTTGAGACTCTATTTTCTTTTCTTTTTTCCCGAAAGAAAATCGATAACCTACCGTATAAGTAAATCCAAACGGAGAACTATCCGTTCCAAATCCCGGTATATACCACGGTTGAGAATAAGTATTCTTTTTATGGCTGAACATCAATCGATAACGAACAGTCCACCCCATATAAAAATTTTTATACACTTGCACCCGAAGCCCTCCCAACAGCTCACCCCAGTGGGCCCATGATTTCTGTCCGGTAATTTGTAGTTTTTCAGACTCACCCCAATAAGGTGACTCTACTAAAATATTATCTATATCATACGTAAAAAAAGAAAAGCCATACCGAATACCGATATAGAAAAAACTCATTGCAGTTTTATTATATCCGAAATTGTAGTTCATTCCTACACGGTTATAAAGAGAAGCTTTATTCCTGTATGTAAAGTTCAATCCCTCGGGAGTATTATCGGCATGTCCGATCCCGATTTCCCATACTGGGAAAAAACGATTATGCAAATCCAATTCTGCCGCTATTTCATAATTGCCATAACTTTGTCCGAATAAATTTGTGATCCCGTCAAGAATGTTGACATTTACGGAGAGACCATTAAACAAGGGATAAAGATACCCCTTTATTTCTGGCTCTTCCGGCTCCGCAACGACACTATCCGTTTGCACCGGTACAATTTCCCTTTTCGCTATTGGATCGACAGGTGTCACCCGTCGTTGCGCAACCGACGCAAAGATTACCCCTAAAAACAATATGAAAATTTTACTCCTCATCTGGGGTCTGGGTTTGAACTGTATAAAAAATCCGTATACTCTCCACATTTTTATTCGTGATCTCCGGGACTGTCACAGAAACAGAGTCAAGTATATTACGTGTATACCGACACGTATCGATAACAAAATTATACATCGCCCCGCAATCGATCGACACGAAATAGGGATACGACCGATAAACAAATGTGAGCGTATCGTTATAACGAGGAGACGAAAGACCTTGCTGTTCGTAATGAATGACATATTGCGTCGAGTCTTGTGTAAACCGCAACGGAAGATAAACTTGTGTTACGGCAACCGCCGAATCGAGTAACATAGAATCGGTTGGCTGTCCTATACCGAAAATTGAAATGGAATCGACAGACAAAGCCGTCTCTTGTGCATCATAAGAATAAAATTGAGCCAAAGGAATACTACTACGATTATCCACACAACCGTTACTGCCACAGTTACTTAAAACTAAGCAACACGCACATAAAAATAGAACTCCTTCGATAAAACTCAAAAGTCTTCCCATCTCACCACATCATTAAATGGTTTCCTCTTTCTCTCCGTCTCCACACCCTCGGCAGGATAGCCCAACGGCAAAAGAACCACAGGTTCCCATAAATCGGGCAAATTCAAAATCTTTTTACATCGCTGCACGTCAAAATTACAAACCCAACAAGAACCTAATCCTTGTTCGGCAGCAGCCAAAACTAAATGTTCGGTTGCTATCGCTATATCGACATCACAAAAATCCTTATTATCGGACAAACGCTTCCACGACGTACTATGGTCTCCGCAAACAACTATACACATCGGAGCCGACGCGAACCATTCACGTGGATAACAATCGTACAAAGCTTTTAGCTTTTCCGGGTCACGAACCACGACAAAAGCCCACGGTTGAAAATTCACAGCCGACGGAGCCAGTCTAGCCACCTCCAAAATATATTCGAGTTTAGCCCGCTCGACCTTCGAAGACTTAAAAGATCGCACCGAACTCCTAACCTTCACCAGTGTAAGCAAATCGGGACATTCGTTTTCTTTCAAACCGTTCATAAATTCAAGACTTACGTTAATTACTTAAATTCGGTTTCTATCTGATAATTATTTCTTTCACTCGAATTTCGAGAAATAAGTTCTCCCAAAAAACCGGCAAGAAACAATTGAGTACCCAAAATCATAGCTGTCAACGCCAAATAGAAATAAGGAGAATCGGTTACTAGCCGATACGGTAAACCATTATATAAACAATATAACTTATTCGCCCCCACAACAATGACAGAAATAAGTCCTAAAAAGAACATCAAACTACCCAACAGCCCGAAAAAATGCATAGGTTTTACCCCGAAACGCGAAAAAAACCATAGCGTAATTAAATCGAGATACCCGTTTACAAAACGATCCAATCCGAATTTCGTCTTACCGTATTTGCGAGCCTGATGATGGACAGCCTTCTCCCCAATCTTATTATATCCGGCATTCTTAGCCAAGTAAGGAATATAACGATGCATATCGCCATAAACCTCTATATTTTTTATCACCTCTTTTTTATACGCTTTCAGCCCGCAATTAAAATCGTGCAGATTTTTTATACCAGACACTTTACGAGCTGTCGCATTGAACAATTTAGTGGGTATAGTCTTGGATAACGGATCGTAACGCTTTTTCTTCCAGCCCGAAACGAGGTCATACCCCTCGACCGCAATCATACGATACAATTCGGGGATTTCATCGGGGCTGTCTTGCAAATCGGCATCCATAGTAATAACGACATCGCCTTCGGCTCTTTGAAATCCGGTATAAAGCGCCGGAGATTTGCCATAGTTCCGCCGGAATTTCACACCCTTAACACGAGAATTTTTTTCTCGCAACGACTCAATCACTTGCCAAGAGTCATCGGTACTCCCATCGTTAATAAACCAAATTTCATACGAGAACTTGTTTTCCTCCATTACCCGCTCGATCCACGCAGTCAATTCAGGAAGTGACTCCGCCTCATTATATAAAGGGACTATTACCGAAATATCCATATTCCTATTTCTTTGTTTTACTTGACTTAAACCAAACAGAAACGAGCCATGCCATTACTGCCGACAATAAAGAACCGAAAAATACATTCACCCACATTTGTTGAATAACGACTGCCATAGGAGACGGAATATTCCCCTGTTCCAAACCGGTTTTTACAGCCTCCAACAATGAAGGGTCACTTGTCATATTCAATGATTCCAACAAAGTTACAGCAGCCGAAAGCTGAGATTTTATATATTCTGGATTGATATAAACATAATAAATATACTGTGCCAAACCACTGATAAGCGAGGCAAAAAAGAAAAGCAAAATACCCATCATCCACAATTGAGAGAAGTAGCTGCCTCCTTCATTTTGATTACTGAACCTACGCATCATGAAGAAAACTACCAACGGGACGAATAGCAACATTATAGTAGAAACGACATTACAAAAAGGATAATTCAAACTCAACACAGCAAATATAAATTTCACCACGAAATAGAGCCCCATATAGGCTCCCGCCTCCATAGCGAATTGAACGATTCCCTTTTGTGTATTATTCTTCTCCATCAAAATATCGTTTTCCAATGTACATATAGGCTACAAAGGTATCACTTTTGCGGCAATATTTATGTGGGAAAAAGCCAAAAATAGAGATAATATCGACAATATATATCGAAAAGAAAGAGTGCCAAACAATAAGAAAACCTAAAACAAATAAAAGACTTGGCTGTTCCATTGTTTCTGATTACCTTTGAACCCCTTTTTATTAAAGCAGCATGAATAAACGATATGTAATGATTTTCACCGCTATATGCGGTTCTATTTTCTCTTTGCTGGCCGATATGCCCCGAGACTATTATCCCAACTCTCTGGAAGGGAAAAACGGCGCTGAACTAAAAACAGAGCTACATAATCTCCTGAAAAACCATACCCGGCTTCCCTATGGGTCTCGCGATTACAACCAAATAGCATGTACATGGACAGTCTTTAAAAAAAGTGATGTCCGTCCCAACGGAAAAGTATGGGATATGTATTCCAACAACTCTTATAACTTTTCGAACGGAGCAGGAGCAACGAAAGGCATGAACATCGAGCACAGCGTACCCAAAAGTTGGTGGGGAGATGCTTACGATGAAACAGCCACTCCTCTTACCCGATTTAAATACGACGGTTCCTACGATTTACACCACCTAACGCCTTCCGATGCCGCTGCCAACACGGCTAAAAGCAATTATCCATTGGGAGAGGTCGATTCTCCTTTGTTCGACAATGGTGTTACCAAAGTGGGAACCGGACAAGCCAACGGTAGAGCGACCAACCTGTTCGAGCCCGCAGACGAATACAAAGGCGACTTCGCCCGCATGTATTTATACTTCGTGACCTGCTATCAAGACTACTCATGGAAATCTTCTGCCCTATCCATGTTCGCTCAAAACAGTTACCCCACACTGAATGCCTATGGACAGTCCCTATTACTGAAATGGCATCGACAAGACCCTGTCAGTCAAAAAGAAATAGACCGCAACAACGCCGTATACAGTTTTCAAGGAAACAGAAATCCTTTCATAGACTATCCCAATATGGTAGAGTATATCTGGGGCGACTCGACAAATTATGAATTCAGTTTTTCGGGACAATCCACCTCCGCCCCAAGTATCAGTATATCGAACGACAAAATCGAATTCGGATACATCGGAACCGAAACATCGAAAGATAAAGAGATATACATCAAAGGGAAAAATCTGACAACAGATATTACAGCAAAACTATTGAATAACGATTCGGGAGATTTTTCTTTGGGAATGTCCAATCTGCCAGCTCATGAATTAAACACGACCGGAATCAACCTCGCCATAACCTTTTCTCCCCGGTCGATCGGGACTCGCAATGTGACACTCCGATTATCGAGCGACGAATTATCTGCCCCCGTAGACATAACCATTTCTGGAACTGTACTCTTGTCCGATGCCTCCTATTTAAGAATCATCGACATAAAATCGACCTACAAGAAAAGCGACGAACCAGTGCGCCTGATGCTAAACATGAACTTGGATACACAATGGACTGTGGACGGAAAACCGGCCACACATCTCATTCCTTCCGAATTGTCCGCAGGGCTTCACACAATACAATTCACGACTACTTACGTAACAGGGAAAATGCGTGTACAAATCATAGAATAAAAATTACCATCAATCATGAATGCAGCTAAATATATCCGTTATATCCTAACAATCGCAACAGCCCTCCTTTTCTTTTCGGCCTGTAAAGACGATAAGAACGAGAGTCAACCAACCGACTTTATTTTACGGGTAGACGAGTCGGTATCTATCAAGCTACCCAACTCGACAAGTTATACCATAACGACCAATAACTCCGCGATTTCTTATGAATTGTCGGGAAAAATACTCACAGTGACAGCTATTAAAGAAGGGAAAGCGACTCTAACCGTTATCCTCGACTCAGGAGAAAGCCACAACTACTCGTTTACCATTTCGGCAAACTCTTATCAAATGGGCTTTACTATCGACTCCACGCCCCGAATAGAATCATGGATATCCGGCTCGACCGTCAAAACGGAAGAAACGGCAGGACTCCAAGTGAGCTGCGAGCCCGGCATGGATATAACCGGCTCTCCGACCGACAAATCGACACGCTCCTATGGATTTACTTATGTCGAAACAGGGAAACTTTTACGATTTTCTGCACAAGGCGATTTTTCCCAAAAAGGGATTTTAAACAACGGAATCATGGCTACCCGTGACAATGACAATACACCCATACAATACGAAGCTTGCACGGTTTCCATAGAAAAAGTAAACGATGCAGGGAAGATCTGGTTCACGTTACAATTTACCGACAGAAGCGACATTCGTATCGTTACAGAAATTTTCTAAAAATTTTCATAGCCAAGCACGCACATTAAAAACGGGATAAAATTTGAAAATTTATCCTGTTTTTAATTACATGGGATGCGAAATACAAACTGATAGAATTTATTCGATAGTTACCGATTTGCCTCTTTAATGACAAATAACTATCTTCGCCCCACAAACTCATACCGGAAAACACCCGATCTATGGACGAAAAGGACAAAAAAATAGCACGCCTCGAAGAGCTGCTACAATCTATCAAAGATAATATCGACGAAACCGAATCTGTATTGGATTCATTATCCAATAGTGAATTGCAAGCCGAAAACGAAAATGATTTACCGGACGACGAATTTGATCGTTTACTCGACGAGTTTATTCAAAGTCAATTATCAGAAGAGGAGACGGAAGATGAAGAAGAAAGCGATAATTCCCCGTCTAATACCAGCCATCATATCATCTTTAAAAATACTTTTTTCTCCATATGCGACACAAAAGAACAAATACCCAGAGATTCACTACGCACACAATTCAGTACTGATGAAGGAGAATATCTATTCATTTCGACAGAATGCATAGGACAAAACGAATCTGCTACAATAGATGCTTGGGACGAAACTTTTTTAGCAGAACTAATTGCCCCCGATGGAAGCTCCTACATAGAAACTCAAATTTCCATGCCGATCGACACCGAAAACTACGCCAGTCCATCGGCATATTTCGCTCTTCCTGAAAGAGAAAACAGAGAAGGCTCATGGATTTACTGCCTATCCCGACTCTCCGACAAAGAAGAATATACAACCAAAAGCGCGACTTTTATATCTTTGCCCCAGAAATACGACGAATGTTTCGAAGTAAACAACTATCTATTGTTCAAAAACGAAAGCATCGCTCCCGACCCAGACCGTCCTATCATCTCCTACACAAGCATAAACCCGAGTATACATAGCAACTACTATATCGGATTCTGCGGGATAAGCAAACTAAAAGACACGGACAAATCGTATGAATATGAAATAAAAATCCGTACACAAACCGGATTAACCAAATACGAAACAGTCGGAACTTTCATTTCACAAGACGACGAAGAAAGAAACCGGCTATGGACATTCCAAGAACCCGTCGACTTCTCGGATTATGAAAACGGAGAATATGCCGTCGAGATCTATTTCTTAGGAGAAAAAGTATTGAATGCTCCGTTTCGCATTGGGAACGAAGAAGAAGGAGAATATAATCTATTCAACATACAGACACGCCCCCCGATCGGAGAAAAAAAAGAGATAGACCCGACAAAAGAAAAAGATGCCATGAACTCTTTACAAGAGATGATCGGGCTAAACAATCTGAAACAGAGCATTGCCGAACATCTCAACTATGTAAAACTATTGGCCGCACGCAAAAGAGCCGGGTTAAAAGCCTCGATACCACCCCTTCACATGGTCTTTACTGGAAACCCGGGAACAGGGAAAACAACCGTTGCCGATTTCATCGGTGAGATTTTCCACAAAATGGGGTTACTCGAAAAAGGTCACGTCATACGTACCGACCGGAGCAAATTGGTTGGCAAATGGTTGGGAGAGACCGAACAAAAAACCGAAGCTGCCATCGAAGCAGCCAAAGGAGGGGTCCTTTTCATAGACGAGGCTTACAGTCTGTTTACCAATGACAAAGATGGAGACAAACGCGACTTCGGAAACAGAGTCATAGAAACATTATTACCGAAACTGTCGGACGACAACTTCGGGACAATCGTTATTCTCGCCGGATATCCGGCAGAAATGAAACTGCTTTTGGAATCGAACCCCGGCTTGCAATCCCGATTTCCTTTTACATTTCACTTCGAAGATTATTCACCCGAAGAATTATTGGAGATAGCCGACCTCACCATACAACGCGAAGGGTACGAAATAACCGACTCTGCTCGTCAAACTCTATTAGAACTGATAAAAAAAGACCATCGAAACAGAGACCGCCATTTCGGGAACGCCCGCTATGTCAACAGACTTATCTCTTCGAAAATACTTCCGGCTATGGCCACTCGTTTGGCTCAAAGCGGAATATACGATTCGGGGAATCCCGACAAACGGTCGCTCGTCACCATCGAACAAGAAGATATACCCGATAATACCGATGAAAAAATAATCATATCTTCGGAGAAATTCGATGAACAAACCATAGATGAATGCTTAACCCGACTCGACAGAATGATCGGATTATCCAATGTAAAAGCCGCAATCCATAACTTTGTAAAGATCGCCCGGCTATTACACGAGAACGGAAAAAATTTCTTTGGGGAAATCCCTTTGAAATGGAGCTTTGCTGGAAATACAGGAACCGGAAAAAGCACAGTCGCTGAAATTATGTCCGACTTACTGAAAGCCATGAACATACTCGGCAACGGACAATTTATAGAAATAAAAGGAGAACAGCTCTACAATGTCCCAGACTATAAAGTGGACGAAGTTCTACAAGATGCCATGAAAAAGTCACGACAGGGACTTTTATTCATCGATGGAGACTCTCCGAAATTCAAAAATGCATACAACACATTTGATAGCGAACAACTACGAATCAAGTTAGCAGGATACACCTCTGCCATGCCCGGAGCTCATGCTCTCATCATTGCCGAGAACCGGGCTCCCCGGCAAGATTTGGTAGAACAGTTAATTGATAACGGCGCTCACGAAGTCGACCACACTTTAATTTTCGAAGACTATACCTCGGAAGAGTTATTCGAAATCCTGAAACAAATGCTATCGGACAAAGATTTCTCTTTTGAACAAAAAGCAGAAAGTATCATGCAGCATTACATAGAATACCTTTGTTCCGACCAATATTCTTGTTATGCAAACGCCCGAACCATGAAAATCATATCGCGAACCATTATGCAAAACGCCTATCTCCGACTCGGTGAGGCGGGCATAAAATTTTCACGAAACAGAATCACACATGCCGATGTAGCTTGCTTTGAAATAGATGAAAGACAGACTCTTAGAAATAGAATCGGTTTTTGCTGAAAAGACCGCTAAACTATTTCATAGACGAAACCTTATCTTTGTATTGAGGATTCCGATCCAACCAGACTGTCGCATACCGGCATGTCGCAGCCGGAAGTAAGTCATGGTCAAGCGCATAGTCATAAGCAGCCTTCACCAAAGCGGCAGCGATACCCCGCCCTTCGATTTCCCGGGGGACAATCGTATGTTCTATATTCAAGCAACCATCGACAAGATCATACGACACGTATGCAGTTTTCCCGTCAGCGACAGTCTGAAACTGTTTTCTCGACAAATCATGTATTATTTCCATAAGAAGAATTTTTTAATTGTACAAATATACATATCCGTTAAGATATGTAGCCAAAAGAAGCCATAAGAAATATGGCACAAATAACAGTGCCGCCGCTTTCTCTTTTCGATATGCCCTTGATATATAAATCCACACTAAAATATCGAGTAATAAAATATCTATCAATCCCAAAAACGGATTTCTAAATGCGAAAAATAATAAGCTCCATAAGAAATTAACGACTAACTGTATCCCCCATAACACCGACAAGGTTTTATTCGCACCCCTTTCTATCAAGCGCCCCAATGAAAGTCCCATACAAATATAAATGATACTCCATGCAATAGGAAAAGCTCCATTAGGCGGAGTAAGAGCCGGTTTATTCAGCAATGGATACCACTCAGAAATAGAATTAGACTGAAAATAACTGGCCGACAATCCTACTGCAAAACACAATAGTATAGGAAGGAGATAAAATGCGAATCTTTTCATAACCAAGACATTTAACAACAATAGTTGTAATTTAAACACATATAAATAATTAAAGTTCTTGGATATTCCGGCTCTGTCGATAATTAATGGGGATTACCCGTTTTATACATCTAACTCCTCAATCAAAGATTATATGATATCTTCTCAATCCCTCCGTCACTTCGTGCCACTTCTCCTATGGCTGCGCCACACCCCTCAATGCCACTGGACATGGCAGGGGAGAAGGACAAATACGATCCGTCTCATTCGATAAATAATGAGATAGAAGGGTATTAAACCTCCTCCTCTGTGTTTTGCGTAGCAAAATATAGGGGAGGTGGCACGTAGTGACGGAGGGGTTAGAAAATACCCGCAGTGAAAATAACAAAATCAACCCTCATTCACTAACATTTAGGGCTATCCCCATGAATTTTCTACTGAACCTAAAAATCGACTGAGCCCCGATATTCCAAAAGAAGAATGCCTGAAATCTAAAAATAAAAGGACACTCTTTTTAGAGTGTCCTTTGAGCCGATAGAGGGATTCGAACCCACGACCCCGAGATTACAAATCACGTGCTCTGGCCAACTGAGCTATATCGGCAGGTGGGTAAGCTATCTACATCGCGCCGCTACAACCGGCTACCCTTGCTGCGGTCAAACCCTGGGGGATTCACAGGGAGCTGGCCGTATAGGACTTACCCGGGCACAAAAGTAGATATTTTTTCTTAGATAACAATAGCATTCCACAAAAAAATGCACAAAATTTTCTATCTACCTAGAAACGAAACAATTAAAAAAAACATATTTCACAATAAATTTTTTCTCCATAATTTTATAGAAGTCTCGACCTGTATTGTTCCTAAAAAAATTTACATTTGTATCCTATAAATAATAGCCCATTCACAAAAAAGGAATTATGTTGCAAAAAATTAAAGAGCGTATACTTGCCGGCGGAGAAATTACCCCCGACGAAGCATTAGAATTAGCACAAAAAGCCATTCGTTCGGACCTATATGCTGCTGCCGACGAAATCCGTAAAAAATTCTGTAATAAAACGCTCGATACTTGCTCGATCATCAATGCCCGTTCTGGTCATTGTCCCGAAAACTGCAAATGGTGCGCCCAATCGGCCCATCATCACACCCAAATAGAAACATACGACGCTATACCCATACATGAAGCTATATCCATTGCCCGTTTAAACGAACAACAAGGAATAAAAAGATTGTCTTTGGTCACCAGCGGGAGAAGGATAAAAGCCTCGGAAATAGACTATTTCTGCGATATTTATCGAAAAATGGGAGAAGAAACCCACTTACACCTTTGCGCCTCTATGGGACTATTGAAACGAGAAGAATTAGAAAAGCTGAAAGCCGCCGGAGTAAAACGCTACCACTGCAACTTAGAAACAGCCTCGTCCTATTTTTCCGAGCTATGTACCACACATACCATTGAACAAAAAAAAGAAACGATTCGGACAGCCCAAGAGTTAGGAATGGAAATCTGTTCCGGTGGAATCATCGGTATGGGAGAAAATATGAAACAACGCATCGAATTGGCTTTTGAACTAAAAGAATTAGGGGTTTGTTCTGTTCCTATGAATATCTTGAATCCCATACCGGGAACACCTTTGGAACACATGCCCCCCATCAGCGACGAGGAGATTTTAGTTACAATCGCAATTTTCAGATTCATACTGCCACGGACGTTCATTCGATTTGCCGGAGGGCGGGCGAGATTATCCAGAGAAACACAAAAGCAAGCACTATCGGCCGGAGTAAACGGACTATTGATGGGCGACATGCTCACAACGCTGGGATCGGGAGTAAACGAAGACAAATCATTAGCCCGAGAAGCGGGATACGATCCTCTATAATATAATAAAAAGCCTGTCGCATGCGACAGGCTTTTCTCGTTTATCCAAATCCCTGTTCTTCACAGAACATTCCATTTCAGTCACTTGGTTCCAGTTGAAAAACTTGCTCTACCGATTTATTGAATACTTGGGCTATTTTCAACGCTAACACCGTAGAAGGCACAAATTTACCAGTCTCGATTGCATTGATGGTTTGTCGGCTCACCCCTACTACATCGGCCAAATGCTGCTGGGTTATACGAAGTTCGGCACGTTCCACTCGTATTCTATTCTTCATCTCTCAACGACTTTTTAAGTTTCCACAATTTCATTTCAAAGACAATCAAGAAAATAATAATATTCGTAAACATATTAAAGACCAAGACATTCAAAAACAGAAGCTCGTAACAAAAAAGAGATAAAATAATCAAAACAGACGAATTGATATACAAGGCTATCAACAACGAGTTCAATCTTATCCGCCCGATTAATTCATCTTCGACTCTCTCACGTGAACATGCCACAAATAAACAACCCAAGCAAATGCCTATAATGGCGACATTATTCAATATTTTTCCAACCCAATCCGAAGTCAGTACTCTTTTCATAGCCAAAGGAATCCATTCGGGTAGCAAGAAAGATGGAAAACCATTATAACCGTCTATCGTCATCAATACTCCCAGCACAAATGTTGGAACCAAAATAATCCAGCCGACTTTCTTAAAGCCATTAGGCAACAAAAAGATTTTTTCCATAATAACAATTATTTTAAGTAATCGATAAAAGATATAGCTATGGCACAAATGTAAAGTATATTTTACATATAGACAAATACAAGCGACTTTTTTTACAAAAAAAATCTTACAGAAAAGCTATGAAGCCTCTGAACACTTCCAACATGGCGTGGGAATCTTCATTCAAACCTATTATCTAAAAAAATGGATTTTTCCCGCAAGACTCTGCACTTCCGACCAAATGCTTAACAGTCTTGCAATAACGGATAATGTCGGCGTTTGTGTGTTGTGTTTCAGGTAGATAGATAGGATAACAAGATTGGTAAAACTCAAGACTTTTGTATCATTGAGCACAATCAAACTTTGCAAAGGTAAAACTTTATTCTTAAACTCAAACTTTTTAGGGTTATTTTTTTGACAAAAAAGATTTTTAACCCGATACAAGCCATAGAATTCGAAAAAAGAATAAATTAACAATGCAAAACACTCGCATAATTTTTCTATTACACCCTAAATCGTTAAAACTTTCATGAAGACTGCTCTTTCCCATTTGTCCAATCACAACATTTATCGTAAATTTGACTGGTATTTAATACAAAGTAATGATCAGCTACTTACAAATAGAAAATCTTACAAAGTCGTTCGGAGACCGAATTCTCTTCGAAAATATATCGTTAGGTATCGGTGAAGGAGACCGAATAGGATTAATTGCCAAAAATGGAGCGGGGAAAACGACTTTACTGAATATTCTGGCGGGGAAAGAAAATTATGACAGTGGAAACATTGTATTCCGGAATAATTTACGGGTAGGATACTTGGAACAATCCCCCTCCTATCCGCCAGAACTCACAGTTATACAAGCCTGTTTCCAGTCCGACAACGACACTGTTCGTTTAATAGCCGAATACGAACAGGCTCTACAAACCGACGATCCTATCGGCCTGCAAGAACTACTCGACCGCATGGACCACTACAAGGCATGGGATTACGAGCAAAGAGCCAAACAAATTCTTTCGCAGCTCAAAATCAATAACTTCGATCAGCCTGTAAAAGAATTGTCCGGCGGACAACTGAAACGACTGGCGTTAGCCAATGTCTTAATTACCGAACCCGACCTGCTCATTCTCGATGAACCGACGAATCATCTGGACATCGATATGACCGAATGGTTGGAAGAATTTTTACGCCGCACCAACATAACCCTATTGATGGTCACGCACGATCGCTATTTTCTTGATCGAGTATGCAATCAAATTGTCGAAATCGACAATCATACACTATACAATTATAACGGTAATTACAGCTATTATCTTGAAAAACGGGAAGAACGCATAGAAATACATAATGCCGAAATCGACCGGGCCCGCAATTTAATGCGGACCGAGTTGGACTGGATAAGGCGACAGCCGCAAGCCCGGGGCACAAAAGCAAAATACCGTGTGGATGCTTTTTATGAATTACAAGCGAAAGCCCGTCAAGAAAAATCAGACGGGCAAGTACGGCTCGAAGTAAAATCGTCATACATCGGTTCAAAGATATTCGAGGCAAAAGGTATCTGTAAAACATTCGGAGACCTGAAAATAATCGAGAACTTCGATTATACTTTTGCCCGCTATGAAAAAATGGGTATCGTAGGTAACAACGGAACCGGAAAATCGACCTTCATCAAAATGCTCGTCGGTGAAATTCAACCCGATCGAGGACGATTCGATATAGGAGAAACGGTAAAGTTCGGCTATTATAGCCAAGATGGGTTACATTTTAATGAACAGATGAAGGTCATCGATGCCGTAAGAGATATAGCAGAAGAAATTTCACTTGGCGACGGACGTAAGCTGTCCGCATCTCAATTCTTGCAGCATTTTCTCTTTACCCCCGAGACACAACACAGCTATATATATAAATTAAGTGGAGGAGAACGCCGACGCCTATATTTATGTACGATACTCATCAGTAATCCCAATTTTTTGGTACTGGACGAACCGACCAACGACTTGGATATCGTTACTCTTAACGTCCTTGAAGATTATCTCCGTAATTTCAAAGGGTGTCTCATTGTCATCTCCCACGACCGATATTTCATGGATAAAGTAGTAGATCACCTACTTGTGTTCAAAGGAAACGGAGAACTAAAAGACTTTCCCGGTAACTATACCGATTATCGTGAATGGAAAGAAACACAGGAACAAAAGGCTAAAAGCGAACAGGCAGAAAAAGCAAAGCAAGACAATAAAAAAACTACTGCCGAAAAAAGAAATACATCTGACAATACCCGACGACGCCTTTCTTTTAAAGAGAAAAAAGAGCTGGAACAATTAGAAATGGAAATCGCTGCGCTGGAAGAAGAGAAAAAAACAATCGAAACGAACCTTTGCAGCGGAACCCTAAGCATAGAGGAACTCACGCTGCAATCCAAAAGATTGCCGGAAATCAACGAAAGCCTCGATGAAAAGACATTACGCTGGCTCGAACTAAGTGAAATCGAAGGGTAGTTATATACAAAAGGCGATAGACCGTATCTCTATCGCCTTTTGTTATATCACATGCTCAAACCTCACCTTTGAAAATAAGCGTATTTCGGTTCTGTGGGTTTATAAGAATCATCGTCCCACAAAGTACTGGTAATCATCAAATCGGCACTGTATCGGTTGCAAGCGATAGGTACATTGTGTACTCTACACTGACGAAGCAACATCTGTATATCGGCCTCGTGTGGTTGAGGATTCAAATCATCGATCAAAAAGATAGCCAAATCGACTTGATGACGAACCACCAATGCGGCAATTTCGGCATCACCCCCCAACGGACCCGAATTCATACAAGTCACATCGGCCGGAATATTCAATTCGTCGAATGCCTCCTTAATCAATCGGCCGGTAGTACCTGTACAAACCAAATGGTGATGAGACAACAACTCGGCATTATGTTTCACCCACTCTACCATATCGGCCTTACGATTATCATGCGCCACTAGCGCGATAGTTAATCTTTTTTTCATAGCTTTATTTTTTTAAGATTGAACAGTTTGAAATTTTTGTCTGATTTTCCGTTGATGTATCCACAAGGCCATAACCGCTATCACGAATGCGATAAAATCAGAGATAGGCATACTCAACCAAACTCCGTTCGTAGACCAATAAGTCGGTAAAATCAACAACAACGGCAATAAAAACAACAGTTGTCTCGATAAGGATAAAAATATAGATACCGGAGCCCTACCTATCGACTGAAAGAAATTGGAAATTACAATCTGGCAACCAACAAACGGGAACATGGCACAACTGATACGAAGACCGGTCACAGACAAATCGACCAACTCCTCGCTGGTTGTAAACATCGCCACGATAGCATGGGGGAATAATTCGCTCAATACAAAGCCCACCGTAGTAACGACCACACCCGCCGTAATCCCATATCGCAATGTTTTGCGAACACGTTCATATTGCTTGGCTCCATAGTTATACCCCACGATAGGCTGCATTCCCTGTGTGATTCCCATAACAATCATAACGAACAACATCAAAGTACGGTTCACAATACCATAAGCACCGATAGCCAAATCTCCACCAGTATGTTGCAACGCATTATTAATAAAAATCACCACCACACAGGCACAAACATTCATCAAAAAAGGAGACATGCCTATGGAAAATATTTTAGCGACTACCCGCACTTTCAACCGGGAGTACCGACTGTCAAAATGAATAAAGTTTTTTTTGTTCGCGAAATGAACGAGCACCCACACCATAGCGACAGTCTGAGACACGACTGTTGCCAACGCTGCACCCCGTATTCCCCAATCGAATGAAAATATAAATATCGGAGCCAAAATAATATTACACCCCACAGTCAACAATGACGAAAACATTGCCTTACGAGGATACCCCGTAGCCCTCATTACATTATTCAGCCCTATAAACACATAAGTTATAGGAGTCCCCAGTAAAATCACTTGCATGAAATCACGAGCATAAGGCAATGTATCGTGGCTTGCCCCGAAAAACAATAATATGGAATCAAGAAATAAAAAAGTCAAACCGCCAAAGCAAACAGCATTGATTATACACATAATCAAAACATTATGTACGACCTCCGTTGCTCTCACTTTATCTTTCTGACCTAAAAAAATAGAACTGATAGTAGCACCGCCTATACCGACCAATGTACAAAAAGCGACCACCAAATTCATCAACGGGAAAGTAATTGCCAAACCTGCGATAGCCAATGCACCCACCCCATGACCAATAAATATACTATCTATAATATTATATAGCGATGTAACAGTCATCGCTATAATAGCCGGTACAGAATACTGAATCAACAACTTGCCAATCGGCTCGGTTCCAAGTATCAACGGCGAATTACGCTCTGCCATAATCTCTAATTTCACAATTACGATACAAAGGTACGAATTATTCAGGAGCTAAAACAGGAGCATAAGCATTTTATAACATAAAGATACTTCAAATAGCTACGCCCTATATTTTTCACATAAAATATTATTGGTCCATTCAACTATCATAAAAAATAAAAATATCTGAAATCAGAACCGTTTTTTGAGACTTCTTGTTATATTTGAAATACTTTATCTATATTTGTAGAATATAGGATACGGTTCGGCAGAGCCAATTCGGAAATATGATTTCCGTTTGCCCCTGCACTCACCTTTCGCTATATTTGTCATGAAACCATTAATTAAATAGAATTATGAAAAAGTTTTTATTCTTGGTTATATTGAGTTTGACTTTATTTTCCTGCGAGGGTCCTATGGGACCACAAGGTCCTCAGGGAGTTCCGGGAGAAGGAATGTTTTGGAAATACTACACCTACACGGTAAAATCGCAAGATTGGCAACTTGTGACATCGCCCGACGGATTAAATACGTATTACATGTATGAGTTCCAAAATAAAGATATTACAGACGATTTATATATCGACGGATATGTCTTGGGGTACTTGGTACAATCTCCGGGGGCAGACAACGAAGTCATCACCCCTCTACCTTATACGATACATAAAGGCGAGGCAGACGGGGATAATACGCTGCTTTGGACCGAAACTTACACCTACGATTACATGCCGGGAAGCGTAGCTTTTTATGTGCAATACAGCGATTTTATCGAGCAACAGCCCGGAGATATGGTATTTCGTTTAGTCCTTAATAATTAATAACCGTCTTTTCGATTCTTCGAAATAAAATAAACGAGGCCATCTATAAAGAAATGGCCTCGTTTATTTTATGTAGCAAACTAATGATTCAACAAGCCTTAAAGCTCATATCAAGACCTTTTACCGAATGAGTGAGAGCACCCACCGAGACAAAATCGACACCACTCTCGGCGTAATCTCGAATCGTATCGAAAGTAATACCTCCCGAAGACTCGATTTCATATTTCCCACCCACAATTTTCACAGCCTCTTTTGTCAATTCAGGCGAGAAATTATCGAGCATAATACGATCCACACCGCCCACACGCATAACCTCTTTCAATTCGTCCAAATTACGCACCTCTATCTCAATTTTCAAATCCTTGCCTTTGGCCTTTAAATAATCACGACAACGAGAGATAGCGTTCTCTATACCACCGGCAAAATCCACATGATTATCTTTCAGCAAAATCATGTCGAACAATCCGATACGATGGTTCACGCCACCGCCTATCTTCACGGCCTCTTTTTCGAGCATACGCATGCCCGGAGTTGTCTTGCGGGTATCGAGAATGCGAGTATGCAATCCTTCGAGATTTTTCACATATCGGTGAGTCATCGTAGCGATACCGCTCATGCGCTGCATCACATTGAGCATAAGACGCTCGGTTTGCAATAATGATTGTACGCGTCCTTCGACCACAAAAGCCACATCGCCGGGTTTTACCGCAGTCCCGTCCTCAATATAGACCGTCATTTTCAAATCAGGATCGAAACGGTGGAATATTTTTCGGGCAATCTCTACTCCGGCCAAGATACCCGGCTCCTTGATCAACAACTTCGACTTACCCATCGCCGTATCCGGGATACAACACAAAGTAGTGTGGTCACCATCTCCTATATCTTCGGCAAAAGCCAAATCTATCAACTCATCTATCAACTGCTCTTTCGTTTTCATACACCAATAGTTTTTTATTCTTATGCAAAAATAGCACAATCCGGGAGAAGGTACAAATAAATTTGATTATACCGAAGATAACCAATTTCCACATTATAAAAACAACACGATGCAAACGTTCGAACAAGTTTGATTTTACTCTTTGTTTATATTAATTTTGCAACAAATTTAAATTCCTCATGAAAATAGTGCTATTGGTTGTCGGGAAAACAGTCGAATCTTATTTTATACAAGGAATCGAAGAATACAGCAAACGATTGACCCATTATGTGCCGTTCGAAATCGCTGTCATTCCCGAACTCCGCAACACCAAAAGCCTGAGTACCGACCAACAAAAAGAGCGAGAAGCCGATTTCATCTTAAAAAGTTTCCTGCCCGGCGATTACATTGTCCTGCTCGATGAACATGGAAAAGAATTTACCTCCACGCAGTTCGCCACCTATTTGGAAAAGAAAATGTCAAACGTTGCCAAACGCTTGATATTTGTCATTGGTGGCCCTTATGGTTTTTCCCAACGCATATACAATGCAGCACAAGAAAAAATTTCTCTTTCAAAGATGACCTTTTCTCACCAGATGATTCGCCTCATCTTCACCGAACAGCTCTATCGGGCTATGACTATTCTCAATAACGAACCCTATCACCACGAATAAGTATGAATCGTTTTCATTACAAAATTCTATCCGTTTTCATTATCACACTTTCCCTTTTTACTTTCCCGACAAAGGCAAAAGAATACAGCAGTGAGATAGGCACATTGTGGAATTTCACGGTATCCAAACAAATAAATCGGATAAATCTGCAAATACAGCAAAACGTATGGACACTTGGTAAATATTACGAACGATACATGCCCATTGCAGCCGTCTCCTATACTGCTGTCCCGAAATACCTCAAATTAAATGCGCTGTACTACTATATGAATCAACAGACGGCTCCGAATATTTATAAGAATCGTCATCGTTATCAACTGGGAGCCACTTTTTCCTATCCTGTACACCGATTCTCCCTATCGCTGAATTCCCGATTTGAGTCCACCTATACCATAGGGACGGCCAAACCATCGAACAAATGGCGAAACAAAATACTTCTCAGTTACACCATACCCGACAGCCGATGGACTCCGTTTATCCATACCGATATATTTCTTTTTCTGAATGGTAAACAGTCAGGTGAATTGGATAGAATATGGTATGATGCAGGGGTAGAATATCGAATAGACAAAAAAAATTCCATCGAATGCAAAGTTCGAGAAGAACATCTCATGAGTAAGACACCCCAACAACTCAATACGTTTATCTCCTTAGGTTATAAATTGAAACTATAATCCCCCCTATTCCATCTTGCGATACACTTTGGGGGGGACAGAAAAACGACTCCACAAATTCAAGGATAAACGACAAGATTGAAAAATCTTCGATATTCAATCCACCCAAAATAAATCGCTCATAACATCATCGGAAGTAAAAAGACCCTTACGAGTTATGCGCATAATATCGTCGGTCACTACGAGTCGCCCTGCACGGATATGAGGCAGAGCTTGTTCCAAGCAATATCGCATGCGCTCAGCCCCAAAGTCGTCTTCGAGTTTTTTCAGATTCAATCCCCAACAGGTGCGAAGCGATGTGAGTATACATTCATTATATAAACTATCGACCGTCTCTTTCTCTTCCATATATGCAACATGTCCCGTTTGCAAAGCCTCCATATATTCCGACAATGAGGAAGGATTGATACGCCTGCTCTTCCCATCGTAGCTATGAGCCGCCGCACCTAAACCCAGATACGGTACACCTTTCCAATAAGATGTATTATGAAGTGCATAACGCCCAGAGCGGGCGAAATTGGAAATCTCGTAATGCTCATATCCAGAAAAACCCAACACATCGATAAGTGTATCGAACATCTGTAAGGATTCTTCTTCCTCACACTCTTTCACCAGTCCTTTTTCCCTCATTCTCCACAACGCCGTACCTTCCTCATAAATTAAATTATATGCTGAAATATGCGGAACATTCAAGGTTACGGCTTGTCTCAAATTGTTCGTCCAACGTTCTACGGTCTGTCCCGGCAAACCATATATGAGATCTATACTGATATTTTCATATCCGGCACAAAGGCAATTATCGACTGCCTCCATCGCCGCATGAGCCGTATGACGCCGACGTAAAAAAACAAGATCCGAATCGTCGAAACTCTGTATTCCCATACTTAGCCGGTTAACCGGAGTATCCTTTAATTGACTTATAAAAAGAGGTGTCACATCATCGGGATTCACTTCAAGAGTAACCTCCTTACAAACCGACCAATCGACAACTGTGGAAAGAGCTCGAAACAAACGACCTCGTTCCGACGGCGATAAACTGGACGGAGTCCCCCCTCCAAGATACACCGTAAAAACAGGTTCGTCCCTTAGCTCATGTTTCCTCAATTCAAGTTCCCGACAAACGGCATCTATATAGCCACGCTTGAACGAAAAATCGGTCGAGGAAAAGAAGTCGCAATAAACACAGCGACTCGCACAAAACGGTATATGAATATAAAGCCCAGCCATTACTCGACAAAAATACAAAACTTCGATTCATAAACAATGTTTTGTAACATAGTTCTTACCATTGCTTTTTAAAAATATAATTCATAATTTGCGAACGCTTTGTTAAAACGTAACCAAGTGTTTTTGTTTTATTAAAACTTTAATATCATGAAAGTCTATCAATCTCACGAAATCAAAAACATTGCTCTATTGGGCAGCAAAGGTTCAGGCAAGACCACCCTCGCAGAAGCTATGCTCTACGAGTGTGGTGTAATAAAACGTCGCGGAACTGTCGAAGGGAAAAACACCGTCTCGGACTATTTTCCTGTGGAAAAAGAGTATGGATATTCCGTCTTTTCCACAGTTTTTTATGCCGAATTTTTAGGTAAAAAGCTCAATGTTATAGACTGTCCAGGAGCAGACGACTTTGTAGGAAGCGCTATAACAGCCCTTAACGTAACAGACACGGGAGTAATTGTCATCGACTCTCAATATGGTGTCGAAGTAGGAACTCAAAACATCTTCCGTACTGCTGAAAATCTGAACAAACCTATTCTTTTTGCCATGAACCAACTTGATGGTGAAAAGGCAGATTACGACAATGTAATCAACCAAATGCACGAAACATTCGGTAACCGAATTGTACAAGTGCAATATCCGCTTAGTTGCGGTCCGTCGTTCAATGCCATGATCGACGTCCTACTCATGAAAATGTATAGCTGGTCGCCCGAAGGCGGTACACCCACCATATCCGAAATTCCCGAAAGCGAAATGGAAAAAGCCCGGGAATTAAACCAAAAATTAGTTGAAGCCGCTGCTGAAAACGATGAGACCCTTATGGAAAAATTCTTCGAGCAAGGTTCTCTCACCGAAGATGAAATGCGGGAAGGCATCCGCAAAGGTCTCATCACACGCAGCATATACCCTGTATTCTGTGTAAGTGCATTACGCGATATGGGAGTACGACGTATGATGGAATTCCTCGGCAACGTAGTCCCCTTTGTCTCCGAAATGCCCAAACCCGAAAATACAGCCGGAGAAAAAATCGCTCCCGATGCCAATGGGCCTACAAGTATATACTGCTTTAAAACCACGGTCGAGCCTCATATCGGAGAAGTATCCTATTTCAAAGTAATGTCTGGAACCGTACATCAAGGAGACGATTTGATTAATGTGGATCGAGGCGACGGACGCGAACGTTTGGCTCAATTATTCTGTGTTTGCGGACAAATTCGTACTCCGGTAGAAGAACTTGTAGCAGGAGACATAGGAGCATCGGTAAAACTAAAAGATGTGCGCACTGGTAATACACTCAACACAAAAGGGTGCGATTATCATTTCGATTTTATCAAATACCCAGCTCCCAAATATCAACGAGCAATAAAACCGGTCAATGAATCCGATGCCGAAAAATTAAGTGAGATTCTCACTCGTATGCATGAAGAAGACCCGACGTGGCAAATAGAACAATCCAAAGAATTGAAACAAACGATTGTTTCGGGACAAGGAGAATTTCACTTACGCACTTTAAAATGGCGTATTGAGAATAACGATAAACTTGCCGTTGAATTCATAGAGCCTCGCATACCCTATCGGGAAACAATTACTAAAGCGTCTCGGGCGGATTATCGTCACAAAAAACAATCGGGTGGAGCCGGACAATTTGGAGAAGTACATCTCATCGTAGAGCCCTATTATGACGGAATGCCAGCACCCGACACTTACAAATTCAACAACCAAGAATTCCGTATGAATGTACGCGATACCCAAACGATAGATCTTGAATGGGGAGGAAAATTGGTGGTTTGTAACTGTATTGTTGGAGGTGCTATCGACGCTCGGTTTATTCCTGCTATTGTCAAAGGATTGATGGATCGTATGGAACAAGGGCCGCTCACTGGTTCTTACGCCCGCGATGTCAGAGTTTGTATCTACGACGGGAAAATGCACCCGGTAGACTCTAATGAAATATCTTTCCGATTAGCTGGACGTAATGCATTCAGCGAGGCATTTAAAAACGCAGGACCGAAAATTCTCGAACCTATATATGATGTCGAAGTTCTTACCCCAGCCGATGTCATGGGCGATGTCATGAGCGATCTGCAAGGACGGCGCGCCATTATTATGGGCATGTCTAGTGAAAAAGGATTTGAAAAAATCACGGCAAAAGTACCTTTAAAGGAAATGTCTTCCTATTCAACAGCTCTCAGTTCGATCACCGGAGGGCGCTCATCTTTCTCTATGAAATTTGCATCTTATGAGCTCGTTCCATCTGACGTTCAAGAAAAACTACTTAAAGCTTACGAGGCCGAACAAACAGACGAGTGACCGCGATTTTGTTAAATAATTAAAAAGCCATTGGAAAAACCAATGGCTTTTTTTGCAAATAAACATTTATTTGTTAAATTTGCCGGTAAGTGTTAAACCCAACCTTCTAAATAGGTTTTCATAAAATAAAACAAAAATAGTGGAATCGGTGTTTATATAATAAATTTGTACAAATGATGTAAAAACAAATCATTCAAACACCACAACAAGTTAAACAGAAAAAAAATAAAGAGGCAAACAAAATGAAAAAGTCGACAATTTGGCTACTGGCTGTAATTATGGCACTCACGTTTATCGGATTGCTTTATGTACAAATCATGTACATGGAGAATATGATAAAAATGAGAAACGAGCAATTTACCGAAGCCGTGAAAAGGAGCCTATACGCTGTATCGACAAGCCTCGAACTAGACGAGACTCAACGCTATTTAGACGAATATCTGGAAGAGGAAGAAAAGAAAATGCTCTCCTCTTATGAGCAAAAGCAAGACAAACAAGACATAGCTTCTACTCACCACCAATTTTCTATCGTATCTCCCGATGGAACGGTTGCAAGTTTTTCCTTTCGCGAACAAACCAGTACGATTATCACCCCTGCTGCTCCACGACAAAAGGAACACAATACGCTCATTAGTACATATCGAAATATGCAGGAAGCCCGTAAAGGACAATACCTTTACCAAAAAGGCTTGTTGAACGAAGTCATACTCAATATGCTGAGTAAAGCAAGTAACCGTCCTGTCATGGAACGTATCGACATCAAAAAATTGGAAAGCTATCTGAAATCAGAATTTGAAAATAACGGATTGAACCTTCCGTTCCAATTTGCCATTTACAATAAAAACGAAAAAATCATATATAGCTCCAATCAATATGATCCCAAAATCGAAGGGAATTTATTCACACAAGCAATATTTCCCAATGATCCACCGGCAAAAATAAACTACTTGAAAGTCTATTTCCCGACCAAAAGAGATTATATATCGAGTTCGGTAAAATTCATGATACCCTCGTTTGCTTTCACATTCATTCTGTTGGTAACCTTCTTGTTTACCATCATCACGGCATTTCGGCAAAAGAAACTCACCGAGATGAAAAACGATTTTATCAACAACATGACACACGAATTCAAAACACCCATATCTACCATATCATTAGCAGCCCAAATGCTTAATGACCCCTCCGTTGCCAAAAGTCCGGCCATGTTCCAGCACATATCGGGTGTCATTAATGACGAAACCAAGCGATTGAGATTTCAGGTAGAAAAAGTCCTGCAAATGTCGATGTTCGACAGACAAAAGACGTTGATGAAACTACACAACGTCGATGTCAACGACCTCGTTGCAGGAGTCATGAGCACATTCAAACTCAAAGTCGAAAAATACGGCGGTGTAATCGATGCCGACCTCGAAGCAGAAGATGCTATTGTCTCGGTCGATGAAATGCATTTTACGAATGTTATCTTCAACCTCCTTGACAATGCCGTAAAATATCGACGGGAAGAAGAACCTTTATCTCTTTTCATACGTACAAGAACCGTTGGAGATAAGGTAGAAATATCGATTCGAGATAACGGAATCGGTATCAAACGGGAAGATTTGAAAAAAATATTCGACAAATTTTATCGCGTATCTACGGGAAATCGCCATGACGTAAAAGGATTCGGACTGGGCCTCGCCTACGTCCATAAAATCATTACCGACCTCAAAGGCGATATTCGAGTAGAAAGCGAAATAAATCAAGGGTCGACATTTATAATAACACTACCACTAATAAAAAACAAATGATTATGGAAGAAAGATTGCGTATTCTATTATGCGAAGATGATGAAAATCTTGGCATGTTATTAAGAGAGTATTTGCAAGCCAAAGGTTATGCGGCCGATCTCTTCTCCGATGGAGAAAGCGGATACAAAGCATTCCTGAAAGGTAAATACGATTTGTGCGTACTCGACGTGATGATGCCTAAAAAAGACGGATTCACGCTTGCACAAGAAATCCGTACGGTAAACGGAGAAGTTCCCATCATATTCTTGACAGCGAAATCTTTGAAAGAAGATATTCTCGAAGGATTCAAAATCGGAGCAGACGACTACATTACCAAACCATTCAGTATGGAAGAATTGGTATTCCGTATCGAAGCCATTTTACGTCGTGTAAAAGGTAAAAAAGGAAAAGAAGTTACGATGTACAAGATCGGACGGTTTACATTCGATACCCAGAAACAAGTATTGGCAATCGACGATAAGAGTACTAAACTCACCACCAAAGAGTCCGAATTGCTCAGTCTGCTCTGTGCTCACGTCAACGAAATTTTGGAACGTAACTTCGCCCTCAAAACTATTTGGATAGACGATAATTACTTTAACGCTCGTAGCATGGACGTTTACATTACCAAACTTCGTAAACATCTCAAAGACGATCCATCAATTGAAATTATCAATATTCATGGAAAAGGGTACAAGCTCATTGCCCCAGATGTCGAAGCAAAAACCAAATAAACTACAACGTTTAGGAATATAGAAAAGGCGGCTTATTGAGTCGCCTTTTCTATATTCCCACATCAAAAGCGCCTGCAAATAATGCGATTTACTGCAAATTCATTACCTTTGTCCCGTAAACGACGAAAATAGCATCGAACAATGATACGCATTATCACATTCCTATATCAATGGCTCATAGCCATGCCCATATTGCTGATACTCACCATTCTCACAGCATTGACGACCCTTATCGGATGCCGGTTGGGCAACGGAAACTTTTGGGGATATTACCCGGCACACATTTGGTCCCGACTATTCTGCATTCTCTCTCTCGTCAAAATAGAAGTTAGAGGCCGAGAAAACATCGATAAAAACACATCTTATGTATTCGTATCAAACCATCAAGGAGCCTATGATATATTTCTCATCTACGGATACTTAAACCACAATTTCAAATGGATGATGAAAAAAAGCCTGCGCAATATACCCTTTGTAGGCAGCGCTTGTGCTGCTGCCGGCCACATATTCGTCGATAACAGTACTCCGGGCCGACTAAAAGAAACCCTGCAAAAAGCCGAAACGACATTACAAAACGGTATGTCGCTTGTCGTATTCCCCGAAGGAGCACGCACTTGGACAGGAGCCATGAGACCATTCAAACGAGGAGCATATCAACTCGCCGTTGAATTTTCCTTACCGGTTGTACCGCTCACTATCGACGGAGCATTTGCCGTTATGCCCCGTACAACCTACAATTTTAAACCCGGAAAAATCATTTTAACGATACACCCCCCCATCTATCCCCAAGAAAATAAAGGGCATGATATAGAAGACCTCATGAAAAAATCATACGCCGTCATAGAATCGGCATTGCCATTGAAAGGATAGATATGTAAAAAAAGATTAAACCGAATAAAAAATTCAAGGTTCGCAATGGCCGTCCCAAAATAAATTCGCAATTTTGCACTCGCAAAACAAATTTGTCCGGTGGTGTAATGGTAGCACTTCGGATTCTGGTTCCGCCTGTGAGGGTTCGAATCCTTCCCGGACAACAAAAAGTAAGGGATTAGCAAAATGCTAATCCCTTTTTTACAACTATTAATCAAGCACTTATGCTATAACATACGGCCTTTGATGTCTAATATATAAATGGTAACCCTCATTTACTAATCTTGCGTTATTCTTATCAAATCAGGATTTAATTTAAAACTTTATCTATGACTGGTTTTATTAAAGATTCCATCACATCATATCCTTGTGAATTAGGATGCACTCCATCATTCGTGTATTTAGATAACTGATCTCCATTGGAAATACAAACCATATTAGAATAATAATCTACAAAAGGTATCTGCCTATCTTTCGCATATGTAGCCACGCGCTTATTTAACGCTGTTATTTTTTGAGTGGCATCTTTGATAGACGGATTCCAGCTAAAACTCGAACTAGGTAAAGTCGTAGTAAGAATTACTTTTATCCCATTAGCTCGAGCCAATTCTACCATAGAAATAATATTCCCAAAAGAATAGTCTTCGTTGTAAGCCCCTGCATTCTCGGCAATATCATTAGTTGCAGCATTAATAACGACAACTTCCGGTAAAAGATTTATTACATCTTCACGGAAACGTAACAACATTTGATAAGATGTTTGTCCTCCTATGCCTCGACCCACATATCCATTCTGTTTAAAAAAGTCAGGATGTTGATTCACCCAGCCTTCCGTTATAGAATTTCCTATAAATACCACTCGTTTAGGAACAATAACAGTTGCTTTCAAAAGCTTATTTTGCTCTGCATAATGCTTAAAATTAGCCCAATTTTGAGCGTTATCTTGTGAGAATGAATAAAATTCTACCATACAGAATAGAATACTTACCCCAAAAAGCAATATCTTCTTCATCATTTTCAAAATCTAATCGTCTTATTACAATTTAATACATAAACTACATATCATTCTTCTATATCTATATTTTTATCAATACTATATTGTTTAACATCTTTCATCAATACATCTTTTTTATCTGTATCAAAATCGAAACATACACCCACCTTATTCTTTTTCTGAACGATACTCCGGTTGAGGCTGACGACAAATATCTTTCGGATCTATACTGGCATACAAATAAGAGCCCGGTTCAAAATACAACTCAACATAATCTTTCATTAAAATAGTGCCCGATTTATATTTCCCAGCAGGAATCACTACACGTCCACCTCCATTAGCAGAGCAATCTGTTATTGCCTGATTAATAGCTTCACTACTAAGAAACGAAGAATCCTTCTTTGCTCCATAATCCAATATATTATATTCTCCAACATTACTTCTCTCTTGCGAATAACAAGTTAAAACCAACAAGGGAAACAAATAAACACAAACCGATTTCATAACATTCATTCTTTATCGAAAAAGATAGCACTGCACACTGGATAATCAGGATTTCCATAATGGTCATAAAAGAAACGAGTAATCCGGAATTGAACATTTCCCGACACACCAAATGATAGATAAACTCCCTCTTCAAAATTATTAAGAAGATAAGATGCTAATATTCTTTTTGTATTGACATCTATCACATCAACCACTTCCTGGCAATTTTTTTCCTTATAATCTGCAAAATATAACGACACTTTTGTATTTTCCTCCACAGTAACATCGATCAATTGATGAAGAACCGAGGTCCTAACTGCTTCAATCCGTCCTTTTCCTTCTACTTTCTGCAAAGAGACAGGTCGAGTACTATTGTTATCCAACACTTTAAGAGAATCACCTATATAGGACAGCATACAAGTTTTAGGTAATTTTGAAGAATGGCCGAATATATCATATCCCTTTTTCCCATACTTCCTCTTCCAATTGCCATGAGTTTCAACATCTTTACAAATAAACGTCGCTGTTCCCGACGGCGGATTAGAATAAATAGTCGATCTATCTGTCATATCAGTTCCAGCAGGAACTATGATCTGAGCTCTATCTGGTTCTTGCGACAGGTAAATTTGATTTTTATTTATCTTTCTACCTTGTTCCAATAATCTTAGCCCCGTAAAATCCTCATTGAACGTATAAATATCGACCTTTTCTATTCCGGTCCATTCTCTCGGGAAATGCCATATCCCCGTTCTTCCTTTCACCGAATAAGCCATTATTTCGAGATGATTTACCCAAAATACAGGGACAAATACATCATGCCCTTCTTTCATCAAATATCCATCTCTATATAAACGATGAACATTGTCATTATCCCATTTACTAACAACATTATCGGATAAAGTCAATGTTATCCCCAATGTGTCCCTAGTCTCATACTTTAATCTCAACAATCGATTCAGATAAAAATAAACATATGTGTGATGTGAAAGTTCTCTCGCAACCTTGAATGGATCACGCTGAAATTGAGTATCTTCTAGTTGCACACTCGCCCCAAAAACTTGAAATCTTCGTTTTGTTAAATCTATCTGTCCCCCATACAACTCGTCATGAGTACCGTCTCTACCACCACATGCAATATAAGGAGCGACTTCCATTTGATTAATATTCAACGAAGCCCACCAATCCCATGTAACACCCAACGAACACACTCCATAAAGATTGGTATCGGCATATTCACCGATTAACTGAATACCATATTCGGTTTTCAAATACTCCGCAGCCTTCTTTATAGCCGATATCTGATCTTCTTTTGTCACATAATGATATAAACTAGGTGGATACTGTGTCTCATTATCGAAATATAGTACTCCGGTTTCTTTAACCAAAGGAACTTGTTCTATAAAAGCATCGATCCGTTGCTTAGTCACCCCAGCATTCCATTCATTTACCATATTGACGAAATAGCTCTGACGATTCCACCAAACATCGCCTTTCACCAAAGATCCATCGGCATTTCGACATAACAAATCTTTCTTCACATACATATCCCACATAGGCGAATCCATATAAGCGTCAAATGGATTTACATGGAAAGTACAATTTGTATTATATTTCTTCGCTTCATTCATCAGCCATAATAAAGCCTCCTTCCCCTTTAATCCGCCAGGCGCGTACAAAGTAGAATCAATTGGCATCCACCATGGATAAGTATGATCATGGCCTCCCTGTTGAAAACCACCCAATATCACAACTTTGGGTAGACCACGAGAAATGCAGTCTATCTGTCGCAAATATTTAGCGACCGCCCCCAAATCCAAATTATGATGATCATTTTCCAAAGCACATCGTAACATGATTTTAAACGTCAAAGTTTGAGATAAATCTCTCTTATATGGATAAAGCGGATACCGGTAATCTAGCCCAATCGGGTACATCGATAAGGGTGATAACAACAGTAAAGACAACAATAATATTTTTACAGATTTCATCTTTTTTATTTTAATAATTAATCATTTATAAAATTGGCATAATTCTACATCTAATTCATTCCCCAAAAACAGGATTATCTACATACGACCTTTTTCCTTAAAACCGACCTATCTGTTACAAGAGATACAATGCAAACTCCATTTTGACTTCCCAATTCGCCTTTATCCAAACAAACCCGCACTCGGTTATCAGAAACGTCAAATACCTTATCATATAATAAATTCCCTGCTATCGAATGTATCTGGATATGTACTTTTGGAGAAGTAAAAACATCAGCCTCGATTGTCAAATCATCTCGAAATACAGAAGGATAACACCTCAGATTATCCTCCTTCCAACGAATATTCTCTTTACCTGATACCCCTTCTTCATCTATAAATACTGCACTACATACCGGATAATCGGGATTTCCGTATCCATCATAAAAGAAACGAGTAAACCGGAACTGTAAATGTCCCTTTACATTATATCTCAGATATATTCCCGACTGAAACGAATTGATTAATTTTGAATGCAATATTCGCTTTGTCACGGCATCGATAACATCAACTACCATTTGGCAATTTCTGTCTTTATAATCGGCAATATACAACGAAAGCATTCTTTTTTCAGCCGTTTGCACATCGATTATCTGATGTAACTTCGATGTCCGTACCGCCTCTATTCTTTTCCCATCTTCCTCAGGAGTCTGTAATGCTACCCGACGAGAACTATTTGTATTATACACATCGAGATTATCACCTATATATCCCAATTGAATACCATCTGACAACACTTTCGACGCTCCGAATACATCATAACCAAGGCTGCCATACTTGTCTTTCCAATCCCCCTGTGTCTCATAATCTTCCCCTAAAAAATCGATCTCTCCAGAAGCCGGATTATCATAAATCGTTCCGTCATGAACATCGGTTCCAGCAGGGACCAATATTTGGGCCACTCCAGCTTCAAGATTCAAATCGATTTGATTATCTGTAATTGCAATATTCGAATCTTTTAATTCAAGGTCATAATAAGAAGAATTAAACTCATATATATCAACAGACTCTATACCTTTCCATTCTCTCGGCAAACTCCACTTACCCCGTCTTCCTTGATATGAATACGCCATAATTTCAAGATGATTTACCCAATATACCGGAATAAACACATCATAATTTTCTTTCATGAGTTTTCTATCCCGATATAGTCTATGAACATTATCACCTTCCCACTTGCTATCCACACTATCCGAGAGAGAAAGAGTCATTTCATATCCATTTGTGCTTAAATTTCGTCTCAATAAACGATTCATATAAAAATAGGGCAAAGTATGATGTGTAAACTCCCTTACCACTTTCGAAACATCTTGTTGAAATTGAATATCCTCTAACTGAATACTCGAACCAAAGACCTGCAACCTCCGTTTACTGATATCATTAGTAGCACCTAATAAATCATCGTGACATATATTACGTCCTCCACAAGCTATATATGCTGGAACCTCCATCTGATCAATATTTAAAGAGGCATTCCAATCCCATGTTACACCTAAACAATCAAACCCATACAAATTCACATCTGCGTACTCTCCTATCAATTGTATATTATACTGTTCCTTTAAATATTCAGCAGCTTTTTTTATCGCAGTTATCTGGTCGGCACGAGTCACCCGATGTTTAGGACTGGCCGGATATTGAGTCAAATTATCAAAATATAAAACTCCGGTCTCTTTAACCAAAGGTAATTCATTTAAAAATGCATCTATACGTTGCTTTGTCACCCCAGCATTCCATTCATTTACCATATTGACAAAATAGCTTTGGCGATCCCACCAAATATCACCCTTTACCAAAGAACCGTCTGTATTTCTGCACAACAAGTCATTTTCTTCGTAAAAATTCCATTTTTCTGAATCCATATATGCATCAAACGGGTTCACATGGAAAGTACAAGTCGTATTATATTTTTTAGCCTCTTCCATCAACCATATCAAAGCTTCTTTCCCTTTCCTACGACCCGGAGCTGTAAAACTATCATCTACCGGAGCCCACCACGGATAAGTATGATCATGTCCATTCTGTTGGAAACCTCCTAACACGACGATCTTGGGAATTCCTCTTGTAATACAATCTATCTGCCTTAAATAATTAGCAACCAAAGACATATCCAAATTGGATATTTGATCAGGCTGTGCACAACGTAACATAATCTTAAAAGTCAACGTCTGAGACAAATCTTTCGAATAAGGATATAACGGATAATTATATGTTAGCCCAGCCGAATTAACCTGCGATAAAAACAACGAAAGCCCAACAAAAAAGCCGACTACAGCAAGCTTCAATTTATTCATAATTAAACAATTACATAAAATACAATACAAAACCTGTGTCACAGAGACACTTTCACTCAATGACACAGGTTACAAAAACAAACTTATCTCTTAACTATACGCGATGTTACCACAGTCGCCCCATTATGAAGTGATACAAGATAAGTTCCATTTCCCAAATCAGAGAAGTTCAACAAATTATCTCCGATACCTAAATTTATCCTTTTTACCAATGATCCATCAATAGAATAAACACAAAGCGTACTTGTTCCGGCAAAAGGATTCGTTACGACCAACTGTCCAGTAGTCACCGATGGATACACATTCAACTGAGTTTGTTCCACAGCATCGATACCCGACCCGTCTCTATATTCAACAGCTCCTATTGATGGGGATGCTGGGCGCATTCTTCCTGTTTGGTCTTCTGTATTGGAAGAATTCGGAGATCCGTTTCCTACGGCAGGATTATTTTCACCCGTTAATAAATGAACATACTGCCCATCCACTTCTGCAATAGGAGCTAAATAAGTACCAACTGTGAATGGACTATCCAACGGATAGAACCGGCCTTCACCATATCGAGTATCGTCCCAAATACAATAGTTACGCACAAAAGAACCAAAAACAGTACCATAATCAGCATCTTTATCTCCATTTTCCACGTAAATACAATTATCAAAATCTATTGTCGCAGTTCCTCCCGATATATACATGGCATTCTGTCCATCAGCCGAAGAATTACCTACAATCGTACAGTCATAGATACTGATAGACGAAGCCCCTTCCCAACTACCATCAATAATACCGCCATTCGTCGGAGAAGAATTACCACTAATCGTCATATTTTGACACGTATAAGCTGCTCCCTGAAAAGCAATCGCTGTGCCTGTATTATTTACAATGGAAACATTTTTCATTAAACCGCTCGATCCCCAACCTATACCGGCGATAGATTTTCCAGAATTTCCCGTAGCATAGCAATTGGTTACATTTATTTCTTCACCCATTTGAACTTTAAAAATAACCCCATTCTGCCCGGCTGCACTTTTATTATTCGTATATATACAATTACTTATAGCCCCTACGCTTCCATCGAACCAACCTCCGGGATGAGCGTTAATTTCATTGCCGTTAAAAACACAGTCGGTAATTGTAAACGTACCATCTAAACGAACTGCTCCAGCTCCACCTCCTGTATTTTTATCGAATGTACAACCTTCTACTACACAGTTCGATGATTTATTCGAATAAACGCCGACTCCGTCCCAACCATCGTTCTCTATAAAATCACAATTCCTAACAGTCATTTCACTTCCGGCATCTTGTTCTTCTGCATAACATAATATACCAGCCCCATTACTACTACATGAATTTCCTTTAAATGTACTTTCTGTTGCATTGACTATCATACTTCCAAAACATGCTATCGCACCTCCACTACCTCCAAAATTTCCCTCGAAAGTACTGTTTTCTACATCTACGTCCCAATTATAAGTGAGGACTCCTCCCCCGTTCTGGCCACTTATATTATTAAAGAACGAGCAACTAGTCAAAGTTAATTTGGGATTTGCTGACTGATCGGGTTTCTGCAACTTAATAGCACCACCCCATTTTGCTTTAAATCCATCAAATACACAATTTATAAGTGTTAATCCACTTCCAGCAGGAGAAGTTGCATCGGGAATCGGAGTACCACCCAAAACAACTATCGCCCCGGCACCGCCAGAAAAATCGCCCATATAATCGTTATCAGGTCCCGACATCCGCCCCGTAGCGTGACGGAAAATAAAGCCATCAACTACGATATCCTGCTCGCCCAATAAACCATAAGCAATCGTATAGACCATATCGGTATCATTAATAGCACCATCTAATATAGTCTCATTTTCTTGTACATTCCGTTCCGCTCCACCGGTAGATGGATAACCACCTAAAACCGTAACACCGCCTGACAACTTAAACCGCTTCTCTATATTGGGTGCGGTAGAATTACCCTTGTAATCTACTGTCGGTTTATAAACTCCGGCTCCGACATGAACCGTCGTCCCGGCAGAAGCATTATAGAGAACTTCTCCCAAGTCGTTTTTTGCATTAGCCCAATCACTACCACTACCATTTCCTGCTCCGGAAACCGTAACATACACGTCTGTCGCAAATACATTCATTGCAACAAGACTCAATGACGAAATCAGTAATTTTACCTTTTTCATGATAAATCTTATTTTTAAGGATTAGTATTAAATAATTAAAATCATTCAATTGATTCGGGAAATTATAGCAGACCAACCTCCGCCCGGAGCCATCGTTACTTTCAATTTTTTCCCGGACACGATATTTTGTTCCTCTATTTTGTAATCGTTTCCGTTCCTGTCGGCATTTATCCCGTCCTTGAAAATTTCAGCTCTCCACAGTCCCTGGCTTAAAAAAGAGAAATCCAAAGATATTTCCCGCTTATCCCAATTCGTGATAGCTCCAACATACCACTTATCACCTTTCCTTCTCGCAACCGCCGCATATTCACCGACTTTCCCCGCAAGGGAAACGGTTTCATCAAATACCGTAGGAAGTTGTGCTATATAATCGGTTGTCTCCTGTTCTTTTCTATAATTGTTAGGGCTATCGGCCATCATAACCAACGGAGCTTCAAACACTACATACAAAGCAACTTGATGCGCACGTGTACCTTGACTCATAGGTGTTCCCCAAATGCCTTTATAGCTTTCCCTGTTAGCATTGACCATCGCCCCCGGCGTATAATCGACCGGCCCAGCCAGCATCCTCAAATAAGGTATGGTCACATCATTTCGAGGCATATCAGGATAATCCCCTTTCAAATATTCCAGACCATAAACGCCCTCAAAATTGATAACATTCGGGTAAGTCCTCTGTAATCCCGTAGGCTTATAACACCCATGCAAATCAATAAGCAAATGATATTCAGCTGCTTTCTTCGCCAACCGTGTGCAAAAATTCACTATACGTTGGTCGTCCCTATCCATGAAATCCACCTTGAAACCTTTCACTCCAAGGTCGGAATAGTGTTTCAACGCTTCGTCCATCTTTTGGTCCAAAGGCAACCACCCTGCCCACAACAAAATAGAGACATTTTTCCGCTTCGCATACTCGATGATTTCGGGAAGATCGATATCCTCTACGGGAGTCATAATATCGGTACTCATTGCCCACCCTTCATCTAATAACACATATTCTATTTTATTTTCAGAAGCGAAGTCAATAAAATATTTATAAGTTTCAGTATTTACTCCCGCTCTAAAATCTACGCCATATATGTTCCATGCGCACCAATAATCCCATGCCAGTTTGCCCGGTTTTATCCAAGAAACATCGTCCACTTGACAAGGTGTCGCCAGTTTATACACCATATCGCTGTTCAAAAGGTCTTTATCTTCCTCGGCTATAATCACGGCTCTCCACGGATAGAACCTTTTTCCGGTCGTTTCCGCCAGATAATCGGCTCTTTCCTCGACAAGAGCTTGCAGGTTATTATGACCTCCTTGAACCTCTTTCTTTACAAAAGGAGCAAAATCGCCCGTCAATCGAGTATCTCCCGTCTTCTTCAAAAACATTCCCGGGTAGTCGATCAAATCAGCATCGGTAATCGCCACCTTTATTCCGTTAGGCATCCCCACGAGAATGGGAGCGAAAGCCGGCCAAAAATCAGACATACCTTTCAAATTAATCGTTCGATACTCATTTTCAAAAGACTGAGAATAAACATCTTTCTCATTGGCTCTCACATACCCTACCGTCACATCGTGGTCTTCACCGGCAAAACAAAACTCGGCTTTTTCAGACTGCACAACTACCGGCTCTTTCGATTTAAAATTTGTCTCCCAACGATAGGCCACACCATCGTCATATGCTCGGAAGTACAAATTATAATTTCGAAATTGCATTTTCAATTCATTATATCGGTCTATCACCTCTCTCTTTTTATAAATAACAGCATCGATAATCTCATCGACCTTTTCGACAGAAAACTTTTTCAATCTAGGATTACGGCCTATCGCCTCTCCATTCCGAAAGGTCATCGAAATTTCAGACGGGGCTATAATTTCGGTATCGGCAAAACAGGCACTCCACGCAATCACGGAGTCGATGCTCACCGTAACCGATATTTTACCATTCGGCGAATCCACAAACAACTCTTTCGCCCCCACGCACATGGGGAAAAATGCCAGCATGGCAAGTCCTATCGATAATACTTTTTTCATAATTATTCCTTATAATTGATTTTCCACTCCGACGGTTCCCCACTTAGACGGTTTCGAGCCCATCACAAACTCCAATGTCCCGCCATTGGCAATATCGGTATGTTTGAACGAGCATGCGTCCAACGGCTCCCCGTTCAGTTTAACCGACTGAACATAGATATTTTTATCGCTGGCTTTCTTCGCCTTGATCGATAAATCTCTCCCATTTTCCAAATGAATAACAGCCTCCTCGAACGTGGGACTGGATATCAAATACAAATCCTGCCCGGTATTGGGATAGAAACCAAGAGCATGAAAGACATACCACGACGACATTGAGCCCGAATCGTCATTACCGGGGATTCCTTCTTTCGTCGCATTGTAACGCTCCTTCAACGTCTTTCGCACGACCTCGGCCGTTTTATCGGGTCGACCCACGTAATTATATAGGGTAGGCGTCAAAAATCCCGGTTCGTTCGAGATTTGGAACAGCCCCATATACCACCGTTGATCCCATTTCTCATGAGAAAAATAAGTATCCAACCTCCGGGTGAACTGCTCTTTCCCTCCACATTTCTCGATGAGAGCATTCACATCATGCGGAACATAAAAAGACAGCTCCCACGAGAACGTCTCGTACACGAAATCGGGCCATGTTCCACCTTGAAAAACCGAATAATCATTTTCGCTCCACCAAGAGCCGTCGCTATAACGAGGCCACACAAAGCCCTTAAAGCCCAAACTTTCCACATCGGGATTCCACAAATTTTGCCAATTTCGGGAACGTTCCATATACTTTTGGGCAATCTCTTTTTCTTTCAGTCCACGAGCCAATGTAGCAATGGCATAGTCACAATTGGCATACTCCATGGTACGAGTCCCCGCGCGCTCTAATTTTGTCGATACAAAACCCTTCTCATTATAATCACTGATACCGCCGCGTCCTTCCTTTCGCTCGTCATCACCGGGAGACACTTCGGCGTTCTTTATCATCGCCTCCAATGCCAATTCGTAATCGATACCTTTCAATCCTTTGACATAAGCATCGGCAAAAAGTATATCGACATTCGATCCACCTTGCACCCGGCCATTGTCATCACCGCTCCTCGCATCGGGGGCATATCCCTCGTGTCGGTATATATCCAGCAAAGAACGCAACATATCTACCTGTTTAGAAGGCGTCAACAATGTGAATAAAGGGTGTGTCGCTCTAAATGTATCCCAAATACAATAGTAATCATCGTAATACGGTTCGTCCGATATCCATTTCGAATTTTCTCCGGTCTTGTCTACTGGCTGCAAATAGCTATGATACAAAGCTGTATAGAAAATCTTTTTCTGCTCGTCACTACCTTTAACCTCTATTTTGTTCAATATCTCGTTCCAACGACTCACACAGGCGGCTCTCACCTCGTCGAAATTCCACGAATTCATTTCTGACAAATTCATTCGCGCTTTCCCGGTACTTAAATAAGAGATGCCCACTTTGACCGTAACTTTCTGCTTATCAGAAGTGCGATAGGAAAAATAAGCACCTGTCGGTTCACTGGTATCATATTGTTCTCTTTTCCCAGGTTCAACTCGATGGCTCTTCCATGTACCACAATCATCGGACGGAGTATCAAACACAGCGTAGAAATAAACCGTGTACGGCTCACCTATATTCCAACCTCCTCTAACCCGAGTATATCCCTCGATCTCTTTGTCCGAAATAATCCTTACTTCTGAGCCTACTAAATATTGTCTTTCATGAGAAGACAAGAAACTCCCCAAATCAATAATTATTTTTGAATCATCACTCGCTGGAAAAGTATACTCATGCATTGCACTACGCTGCAAAGCCGTCAATCTAGCCGATGTGCCATATCTTTTCAAATCCACCTCATACAGCCCCAACGCCACATGTTCATTATTTCGAGGAGATGAATAATCTTGCATATCAAGATTCCCGGTAATCGGGGCAAACAGTACATTTCCATACTTACAACCTCCTCCGGTCCCGCTCACATGGACATTACTGAACCCATGTATATTCCCATCGCGATCCCAACCCGCATTCCAATCTTTTCCACCACAGTCAGGACCCACCTTTACCATACCAAAAGGTACACAAGGCCCCGGAAATACATTTCCGCCGCCATCGACCCCGATAAACGGATCGACATACTGCGAAAGATCAGACATCGCATTTCCCTTGAACGATGTAATAGCAACAGACAATGCTGTTACAATTGCTATATTAAAATATTTGTTCATAAAAATTTTGAATTTATTCGATTTCCATTAACGGCTCCGCCTCTAAATTAGGATTTAACTCGATTTCTCTGCTTGGAATAGGCCAAACATACTGATCGGAAGTAAATAACGTGCGTTGTCTCACTTTCACATGGCCTTTCCATTTACCACTTTCTACAACCTGGTATCCACCGGCATTATCCAATTTCATACCAATAATCCAACCGTCTTCGGCATTCAATACATTTTTAGCAATTCCCCAGCGACGAATGTCAAAAAAGCGAGCACCTTCAAAAGCCAATTCCACCCGGCGCTCATTCCTTATTCGCTCTCTCATCTCATCTTTTGTCAAATTATTAGGGAAATCGGGCATTCCTACACGCCATCTCGTCATACCCGAATAATTTCTTATTTTAGCATCTTCCGACGGAGAATTTGCCAATTCATTCCGAGCTTCCGCTGCATCCAAATAAACCTCTGCTAAACGGATTAAAGGGAAATCATGTCCAGTATCCCACACTCCTATCAAACTAGGATCTACATATTTCTTCCACCCATATCCCGTCGGAGAGCCATTGTGTTGGTCCATCTTATCTCCACTCGTACTCCCGGGCTGACTATTATACTCACTACCAGCTAAGGTCGTTCCTCCTGTACCAGTATAATAAATAGAAGCGGCCAAACGAGGATCTCTATTCACATACGGATCGTCAGGATTATAATTCGAACGAGGATCGTCAATCGGATAAGCTTCGCTATTACTTACCTTAACTTCATATGCATCAACCATAGATTGGGTAGGAACCCATGAATTCCAACCTCCATCACTAATACAAGCAATCTTCACCGTAAAGCCATAAAGAGCGCGCTCTGCACTTGTGAACTGAGAATCGTAAATTATTTCTCCACTACCTACACTCGCAGCGTCGTCATAAAAAAGTTTTCTATAACTTTCACCGGTCAATTGATTATTAGGAGTATAAAGAGATTTTCCAGATTTTGTAATAACAGAATCCGTTGCATCCCGAGCCTGTTCCCAATACCATTTCTGGTCGGGGGAAGATTTGCGATAATCTCCAGCCATAAACATGCAAATCCGGCTTTTCAACGCAAATGCAGCCCAACGCGTTACTCGTCCATCGTCTTCCTCATTTGTATAAGAAGACGGAAGATTTGCCGCAGCGTAATCCAAATCACTTATTATCTGTTTGGCAATCGCATATTTATCTGTTCTCCGAATAGAAGATGCCTCCTGTATCGTCAATGGATGATCGACCCATGGAACATCTCCAAATTGAGCTATCAAGTAATAATAAGCATACGCACGTTGAAACAAGACCTCTGCCGTATAGCGATTTTTTAAAATCGGATCCATATTTACATTCCCGATATTCACGAGAAAATCGGCACAACGTCTTATCGTAACATATCTTCTATTCCATAATTCCTGTAACGCGGCATGGTTCGCTTCGAACGCATTCAATGCAATTTGTTGAAAATTACCAAACTGATTGCTGTGTTGAGGATAGGTATTATCGCTTGCCGCATCCAAGAAAAGTAAATCGCAACCATACGTATCGCTCTGAGGGAAGGTATTACTATAAGTAGCATTCACTGCACGAAGAGCATCTTCTGCCGTATTCCAATAATTATCTACTGTAACTTTATCATTCGGATATAAATCCAATCCATCGGTACAACTAAAAACAGGAAGCAAACCGATGATCATAAAATAATATATATAGCGTTTCATAACTAAATGTATCTAATGTATTATAGAACAATCAATTTTTACCTATAGTAAGCTCCACTCCAAAGGTGAATGATCTCAACTGTGGATAATATGCTCCTCCCGAAGGACCCTCCGGATCCACATACGGATAAGAAGTCAAAGTGAACAAGTTATTGGCAGATATACTAAACCGAACCTTCTCAAAACATATTTTTCTCGTCCAATTTTTAGGAAGGGTGTATCCCAATTGTAAATTTTTCAATCGTAAATAAGCTGCGCTTTTTACATAGAAATCAGATATCTCGTAATTATTCTGTTGCCCATTTACATATCGAGGTAATTTGGCATGAGCCAAATTTTCTTGTACCGATCGCTCTGGGTTCCAGCGATCCTCCAATAAGCTCTTTGAAGTAGGATTTAATACAATACCCCCATAAATAAACTCATCTCGTTTACCTACCCCTTGAAAAAATACTCTGAAATCAAATCCCTTGTACTCTCCTGAGAAATCCAGTCCAAACATATATCTCGGAGCACTCCAACCTATATCGGTTTTATCATAACTATCAATTTTTCCATCAGGAACTCCATTAGGCCCAGACAAATCGGCATACTTCAAATCGCCAACTTTTATTTGAGAGGCGTACCCCTCGGGCTTCGGACTGTTTTGTATCTCTTCTTCCGAGGTGAAAAAACCTAAGCATTTATATCCATACAGAGTATTCAAAGGTTTGCCCTCCGCTATTACCGTACGATCATATATATGAGGCCCGGTTCCTTTCAAATCCAAAACCTCATTCATTTGATCCGAAAAAGATAGAGTGACCCCATAATTAAACTCATTAACTTTATCCCTCCACGTTAACTGTAACTCATGCCCCCAACTTGCCATAACACCGGCATTTTGGACAGAAACCGGAATACCGATAACACCAGACACAGGCAAATCCAACAATATGCCATCGGTCTTCTTTCGATACCAGTCATAAGCACCGATCAGCCTATTATTGAACAAATTAAAATCTACCCCTATATCGAGCATAGTAGAAGTCTCCCACCCCAAATCGTAATTCGGTAAAATATTTAAATAAGAACCCGGGACCCATTGATGTCCGAACATATATTCTTTCGGATTATTAGCCATTACATTTGCATACTGATAAAGGCTTATGGTTTGATTTCCCAATTGTCCGTAAGATGCCCTAAGTTTCAAATTATCTACCACAGTTCTTATCGGCTCCATAAATTTTTCTTCCGATATTCTCCAACCTATTGACCCCGAAGGGAAAAGTGTATATTGATGTCCTGGCGCCAAACGTGACGAGCCATCGTACCGAAGATTAAATTCCAAAAAATAACGACTATCAAAATCATAGTTGGCCCGACCAAAATAGGAATACATTCTCCACTCGTCAGAATTTCCCCAATTATCTTTCAAATCGCCAGTACCGGTCGCACCATCTATTTCCTCCAAATTATTATCAGGAATATTCTTCCTATTAGCTCCTACCCAATGGCTTTTATAATGTTCATCTGTAAAACCCGCTAGTACTTTAAAAAAATGATTTTGTATTTTTTTCTCATATTCAAGTGTGGTCTGTAAAGTAGTCTGGCTTCTTTCTGTCATTGAACGACTCACACTATTCGGATCGTTACTATATTTATGGCTACCATCTTCATTAACAAATGTAATAGTTTTGTAAATACTAGAACTACCTACCTCCCATAAATTCCACGAAAACTGAGCCTTCGCACGAAGTCCGGGAATAATCTCCCAATTCGCCATACCATTCATAAGAAGATTATTATCATAACTTTTGGTATGTCCTCCCTCTGTAATCCAAGCAACCGGGTTCGTATCTTCATTGTTTAAATGTCCCCAATCTCCATTCGCCCGCTTAACCGGTAAATAAGGAGGCATATTTAAAACAGCTTCAAAAAAATCGCTATAATGATCAGGCTCTTTACTATTGCTTCTGTAATAGGATACACCGGCCATAACGTCAAAATTATCCACAATCTGAGTACTTACATTGGCTCTGGCATTATATTTGGAAAAATCGGTAAACTGAACCAACCCTTGTTGCGAAGTATAACCGCCAGAAATCATATAAGCGGATTTTGCAGTTCCACCACTTACCCGCACATTAGCTTGATGCATACTGTCATTGGACTTTACTGCCGATTTCCACCAATTCGTATTAGCATAATAATCCGGGTTACTGCCATCTCGCATCATTTGTATTTCTTCATCGGTATATAAAGGATTTCCACCAGCCTGAACGTAAGACTCATTAACCAATATAGCATAATCCCACGAATTATTTAACTCAGGGACTTTTGTCGGAGTCTGCATTGAGGCTGTATATGAAATATCTACCGTCGGATTTTTATCCTTATTACCCTTCTTTGTCGTTACCAATAAAACGCCATTGGATGCTCTCGATCCATAAATAGCTGCAGAAGAAGCATCTTTCAAAACAGAAACGGATTCCACATCCGTGGAGCTCAATGCATAAAAGTCCCCTAGTCCAGCCGGAACACCATCTATAATAACCAATGGTTCGGTAGAGCTCATAGTTCCTATTGCACGAATATTCAGCGAAGGAGTAGATCCAGGTTTACCCCCATTATCCGTGATAATCAATCCGGGAACCGTTCCTTGAAGAGAATAAGCTATATTAGAAACCGGGACTTGCTCAATCGTTTTCGAAGAAATAACATCAATCGCACCTGTCACACTGGACTTTTTCTGTGTACCATAAGCCACTACAACGACCTCGTCCAGCACAACGGGACGAATATCTATGCGCAACGACGTACGACCGTTGATTTCCACCTCCTCTTTATTATACCCCACATATGAAACCTCCAAGACACCATCGGCTGGAGCATTGATAGAAAATTTTCCATCGATATTCGAAACAGTACCCACATTAGCACCTTTCACAACGATATTAGCTCCAATTACAGGAACTTCTGTTTCGTCATAAACAATCCCCTTGACAGTCACCTGCTCACGACTGCTTTTACCTAAGTTCGGACGCTTATCGAAAACAACAATCGATTTATCCGATACTATATTATAATCCAAACCCTTGTTTTTAAAAACTTCGTCTAAAACTTCTGGGACACTCTTATTCTTGACAGAGATAGAAACATCATTACTCTCGTCAAGCACTACATTTCTATAAGCAAACCTGTACGAAGTTTGTTTTTCAACAATAGAAAATAACTCTTTTAGAGTTGCATTTTTCAGCTCAATAGTCACTCTTTGACTCTGAGCAGCCAGCATACCTACATTACCTATAAAAAAGAATAATAAGATAAACTGTCTTAATCGATGTTTTATGATTTTTTTCATAAACCTTGAATTGTTTTTTATGGTTTTTCTTAATATTTATATAGAAAGACAACACGCTAATAAAAAAGTACTTTTAAAAAAGCATGTTTAAAAACATGTTTTACCAGAAGAAAAAAATATCCAAAACAAATATTATACTTTATTCTTGCGTTGTAATCAAGTTCTAGTATTGGTCGAGACTCCTATCTCATTAATGGTATTATTTTTACATATAAATATTTACTAATATTTCGAGTTTATACTAAAAAGAGAATACCCGATTCAAAAATTTGAATCGGGTATTCTCTTCATTTCGTAGTTCCTAAAAAGGAACTATCAAAACAGAGGAGCATAAGTAACAATATCCGAACGAATCGAAACTTTCCAAGAATTATTTCTTGGAAAAATAAATATCTTTCGCATCGACACAATAATCCATGTGATAAGAATATTTCAATATTTCCAATGCATTAAGCAAATCGTTAGAAGGCACTTTTCCAGTAAACAAATCACTGTCTATATTTAACCCCTTTATATGAATACTAATATTATAATTTTCTTCAAGAGCTACTATTACATTCTCCAACTGTTCGTCAATAAAAACTAGTTCGTTATTTTTCCATACAGATGCATCCTCCGGCCTCTTCTCTTCTAATACTAATATACTACCGTCTTGACAATTCAATACAGCCTTTTGGTTAGGTAACAACTTCTTCTCTTCCTTTCGAGATGATACTAATATCTCTCCCTCTTCCAATGTAACCTCCATAGTTTCATTTCCAGCATATGCATGTAAATTGAATTTAGTCCCCAATACTCTTACGGTTAAATCCTTTGTAGTAATAACAAATGGAACCGATTTATTTTTAGCTACATTAAAATAGGCTTCTCCATTAAAATCCACACATCGCTCATCTCGATTAAAATCTTTGGGAGAATATGTCAAGGAACTATTCGAATTCATCGTCACCTTAGTCCCGTCTGGCAAAGTCAAGTTAGCATGTTCTTCCGCAAATGTAGAAAATAAAACTTCCCCACTTGACAAAGAACGCGTTTCTTGATAAAAATAAAATGTAGCAAAAACAAAGATTGGAAGTAGGATTGCAGCTACTATTCGTCCCCACGATATCAACATTTTAGTACGATATTTTAGAAAAATGCTTTTATCTACTTTGCGTTTTAGTATAGCTAAACGTTCAGCAGAAACGGAACTATCATCTAGTATATCCTCTTGCCAGCCTTTAAATAACCGATCTTCGAGTTGCCCGTCCGACATTTCTCTTACCTTCCTTTGAAGTTCCTCCAATTCTTTCGGAGTCAGACAATTTCTTTTATACTTTTCTTCTAAATAATCCATATAACTCGCTCTGTTTATGTAAAGACAACAAAAACGTCTTTTTATATCAACATTTCAATTATTTTAACACAAAGGAAAGAATTAAAACAAGACTTTTCTTCAATATTTCCTTTAAAACCTTCAATCCGGCTGAAAGAGCATTCTTTACGGTTTGTTCTTTAAGTCTAAGTTTTACAGCCGTCTCTTTAACAGACATCTGGTTTAATTTGACACACTCAATCACTTCCCTCTGAGTACTAGACAAATTTTTCATAGCCTTTTTCAGAGATTTACAGAAATCGTCATATTCCACAATAGCTGAAGTATCGCTCACAGAACATTGTTCTTCATTATAATAATTCACATATTCTTCAAAAACATATGAATTAATTCGTGATTTATACCTATTGATAATCTGATTCTTTGCTATTTTAAAAATAAAAGCGCTGAGGTACTCGCCATGTATAATACTATGTCTATTTATCCATAATTTAATAAATACATCTTGTACAATTTCTTCGGTGTCTTCTCTCGACTTAACATACTGCATACAATATGCATATAACCGAGCCGAATACATATTATATATTCTATTAAATGCATCTTGAGATTCCTGTTTTAATTGATATACAAGTTCCTCCTCATTCATAGTATAACCAAATTACAGCCTCCTCTTAATCTGTATTTTCAATCCTTCATGCTGCTCTATAAAAACTATCCTTTCGAATCACAACACTATAATTGTACAATCTCTATTTATAAATATCATTGGTCTTATTTAGCGAAGATAGTTATTTTCATAAAGATAAATATGTACCCAACTGTTAAAATTTTTCTAATATCAAACTCTAAAAATTTTACGCTCACATTGAATCATTAGCAGAAATACGAAGCAACTATTTAATACACAATATTTTATAAACTAAAAATCAAAATACTTTATTAAACAAAAAGCCAACTTCAAAAGTTGGCTTTTTGTTTTCCTTTCTAAAAATTAGACCGTCTATTCTAACATATCATTAGGAGCAATAGGTATATACGGACCATCTTTCACCTCAAAAATAACAGTACCAGCACATAACACCTCAATTGTATGCCATTGTCCCCGGGGTATGTTTACCCCATAAGTACCCTCCGCCGGGTCGAGTTCATAGCGATTAATTTCCTTCTTGTCGTCATCGTAAAAGAGAACTCTCATACGCCCTCGCAACAATACATAAGTTTCGGCCGTATGCCTATGACGATGTATCGGTAAAACGGTTCCCAGTTCAAGGGCATTAAGCAGACGTTGCGAAGGAGACGACAACGATTCGTGAAAGTTATAATTCATACGCAATCTAGGACTTTCCTTTGCAGCCTTTGTCACCCTATCGAGTAAAACATGATCAATCAATATCTCAGACATTACTTCGTTCTCCCTTCTCAATAATTTCGAATAAATTGTTCATACATTTTTCTTTCTTAAAATGCCGCTGGTAATAATTATATCCGTTTCTACCCTTTTCTTCCAATTCTTGATTTGAATAATTCGAAATGGAAAGGACTAAACGAACCATCTTGTCAATAGAATCTGCACCTGTATAATATCCGCAACGAGCATTCTTTACAACCGTTTGTACTTCACCATTCGCCATGACTAAAATAGGTTTGGAACTGAGCATATAAGCCTGTATCTTCGCTGGTAACGTCACATTGAATGCGCTATTGTCACAAAGAGGAAGCAACATAATATCGGCTTTTCTGAAAAATGCCGGCATATATTCAATGGGATAACGGTCATAAAAATGTACAGTATCACCCATCTCCCGACTTTGAACGAACGACATAACCCATTTTTTCTTTCGCCCGTCACCGATAAAAATCCACTGTATATGTTTATTATTTTTCAAACGTTCGGCTACTCTCATCACATTTTCAAGATTCTGCGCCTCGCCCAAATTTCCGGCAAACATAATTTTAAAACCATCTGGCAAATGTGGCAGTTCATCGTCATCAACAGTACATTCTCGAAGTTCATCTTCGCCCCAATTGGGTAAATCTTCTATACAATCATTTTTTACCCCTCGTTGCTGTAACAATGTCCTCACACCCGATGCCGCTATGAAAATTTTGCGACAATGCCGATAAATGTAGCGCATAATACGATCAACTATCTTAATGATATATTTATTAGTTATACCTCCGGCAGCCAAACTTTCTGGCCAAACATCAAGTAACCAGAAATAAATAGGAATTCGTCGTATTTTTTTCGCAAGCACTGCCGGTATACCGATAAATGCCGGGGACAATTCCTGCACAAAAATAAAGTCGAATCTCTTACGACAAACGATACTTAATGTGTATATACAAGAAAATAATAAACTCGATAAATAATTGAACACCATTCTTATCGCCCTACCGTCTCCTCGAGGAATCACCGGCACACGAATGACATTTACTCCATTGACGACTTCTCTCCGCCTGCTCCGCAATCCATATCCCTCGTAAAAATGGCCCTGAGGATAATTGGGAATACATGTAATTACAGTAACTTCATATCCTCGTTTTACCATTTCAAAAGCGATATCGTTACCTCGAAAAACTTCGGGATAAAAATAATTGGTCAAAAACAAGCATCGTTTACCTTTCACCCCAGACGACTCTTTTGACATAATCGGTATAAGAAAGAATAATTCGCACGACTTTATCGCTAACATTCGGTATAGAGTAGTCTGCGACCGGACGAAAATTACGAGTTTCGAGATTCTGATTCTGCAATTCGGACAAACCCTGCATCACCCGTTCGGGATTAAGCCCTACCATCATCACTAAAGCTTCCTCCATCGCCTCGGGACGCTCGTGAGCTTCACGTATATTCAGAGCCTTAAAATTAAGAATAGACGACTCCTCGCTGATGGTTCCGCTATCCGAGATTACCGTTTTGGCATTAATTTGCAATTTATTATAATCGCTAAAACCCATCGGTTTCATCAACCGTATAAGTGGGTGAAATTCAACACTATCGATTTCTATTTTCTTGCGGGTACGGGGGTGTGTCGACACAATCACGGGAAAACCATACGTTTGAGCTATGTCGTTCAAAATCTTAACCAAATTCCCGAAGTTGCGTTCGCTCGATATATTCTCTTCCCGATGGGCCGACACGACAAAGTATTTGCCCTTCTCCAATCCCAGATTCTCTAAAATAGACGAGGCATTTATCTGAGGCAAATACCTGTTCAGCACCTCATACATGGGGCTTCCGGTTTTGACAACCCGATCGGAAGGGATTCCCTCGCTCAACAAATATTCACGGGCAATAGAGCTGTACGGCAAATTAATATCCGATATATGGTCGACAATCTTACGATTACTCTCTTCGGGAACACGCTGGTCGAAACAGCGATTTCCGGCCTCCATATGGAAAATAGGGATATGACGTTTCTTAGCCGCTATCGTACACAAGCAAGAATTCGTGTCGCCCAGTACAAGAAATGCATCCGGACGAACTTCTTCAAGAACCGGATCTATATTAATCAATATCTGTCCGGCAGTCGTCGTCGCATTATTACCTGCCGCATTCAAAAAATAATCAGGTTTCCGTAGACCTAAATCCTGAAAAAATATTTCGTTTAATTCATAATCGTAATTTTGTCCTGTGTGTACCAATACGTGCTCTATGGCGGGACTGGCATCTAACTTTTGCAATACACATGACAATCTGATTATTTCGGGTCTTGTCCCTACTACCGAAAGGACTTTCAATCGCTTCATAAATCTATATTTTGATTTTTCACTCGTCTTTCACTACCGGTTCGAAATAAGTATCGCTATCGGTAGGATCATACCATTCGTTTATCCAAAACTGAGCATATAAAATCTCATCGCCGATATTCGATATATTATGTGTGTACCACACCGGCATATCCACATAAGCCGGTTCTTCCCCGTTAAGATAATAATCCAGTACTTCGTCTGTTCCAACCTTCCGGAGCTGAATTCTCGCTTTTCCCTTAATCACTACAAACCGCTCCATCTTGCGAGTGTGATAATGATTTCCCCTTGTAACACCAGGAACGGTGGTAGAAAAACTCACTTGGCCACCCACCCCGATTTTTACGGTCTCGACGAAACTACCTCGTACATCGGTATGTTGAACCAATTTCACCGGGAAATAGCTTTCCATATCAATATAGCTACGAAATGTATTAAACAAATTCATTTCATGGATATTATTCAAAGGAGGAATAATTCCCTGCTCGAAATACAATTTTTTGAAATTTTCAAACAAACCGAGAACTTCACTCACCTTCATCTCGAAATCGCAGGCTACATCGTCCCGCTCGACAAGCGAGGGTACGGTGCGACCTCCCATTTCCCTTATTTTATCACAAATATGACGGCATAAACTACCCACATAAATCAAATTTACCTCATTGTCTTGTAATACCGTGGGGGAGTCGCCGTGAGTCAATTTATACCCGAACGTGGCTATGAACGAATTATAATTAGGCTTCCCAAACGGACCGAAAACATTGGGAACTACCATTCCTGTAAAAGATGTCCCATTACGCACAGCCCATTCTTCCAACAATTTACGGCCATCACTCTTACTACGGCCATACTCATTATCCCGTTCCTCCTGTATACTCGACGAGAATAAGACATAAGGACGAGAATTTGTCGCTTCCATAGTCTCGATTAGCTGTTTTACCAATCGCATATTCGTCTCGTACAAAACATGCGCATCAGTATGACGGTTTACCGCCGCCAAATGTACAATAACATCACAACTCTCTACAAACGTATTCAGCCGTTCCACATCGGCAAAATAATCATCTTCGAATGGAACTCTCTCAAATTCTTCGGGATAAAGTCCCAACGCATTATATAAATGAGTACCGACAAACCCAGACTGCCCGGTAATGCCTACTTTTATCATAATTCTGTCCACTAATTGAGATTCAAATCTTCCCGTACGATATCGAGCTTCAGCAATAACTGTTTCATTTCTTCTACATCGAGCCTGTGAGTATTGTGCGAATGATAGTCTTCTATTTGAGAGACTACCTCACTACCTTCGACAAAAAATTTATCGTAATTCAAATCTCGACTATCGCATGGAATACGATAATAATTATCCATATCCTCTGCCCTCGCCATCTCCTCGCGAGTAACCAAAGTTTCATAGAGCTTCTCCCCATGCCGTGTACCGATAATTTTCACGGGAGTATCTTTGCCATACAATTCTTTCAACGCAGTCGCCAAAGTAACCAGTGTAGCCGCCGGAGCCTTCTGTACGAATAAATCGCCATTACGGCCATGCTCAAACGCATAAACTACCAAGTCGACAGCATCATCGAGCGTCATCATAAACCGTGTCATGTTGGGATCCGTGATCGTTATTACCGCATTGTTTTTCATCTGCTCGATCCATAGCGGAATCACAGATCCCCGACTCGCCATCACATTTCCATAACGAGTACAACAAATTGTCGTTGTCGCAGAATCACCCAACTGGCGTCCTTTGGCAATCGCCACTTTTTCCATCATGGCCTTACTTATTCCCATAGCATTGATGGGATAGGCCGCTTTATCGGTAGACAATACGACAACATTTTTCACACCATGCTCCACGGCCGAATCCAATACGTTCTCCGTGCCAAATACATTCGTACGTACAGCCTGCATAGGAAAAAATTCACATGAAGGGACCTGTTTCAAGGCAGCTGCCGAAAACACATAATCGACCCCACTCATAGCGCTATCCACACTACGTTTATCCCGCACGTCACCGATATAAAACTTAACCTTCGGGTTCTGTAATCGATGCCGCATATCGTCTTGTTTTTTCTCATCACGGCTAAATATGCGTATTTCACCGACATCGCTATCCAAAAACCGCTTTAACACAGCATTGCCAAAGGATCCTGTTCCTCCGGTAATAAGCAATATCTTATCTTTAAAAATAGACATGATTATTAATTTAAACTATAAAAAACGCTTCTGCTAAATATCTGCATATCCGATCTTACCATTTCTAAAAATCGATCACAATTTTTTTGAAATTGAATCGGGTCAAATGATCTGGCATAGATCATTATTTTACTATATATATCATCTTCAGAGGAAACAATAATTCCCAAATCATATTCTTTCACATATTCAGCCTGAATACCACCCGACGAAACAATCATCGGTTTTCTTCTCAACAAAGACAAATAAAATCTATTACTTATCAAATAACGGCTCAACGTATCATCAGGCAAAATTATGTTCATAAAATCACAGCCATCAACGATAGAAAATTCTTCCTTTTTCGGATAATAACCCGTAAATTTCACATTATTATATATCTTTTTCACCTCGTACTTTTTCAATAAATCATATGCAATACCCATACCCGAAAATTGAATCATTATTCGAGATTTATTCCCCAAATGATCCATTAGCATTTTATTCGTAATAAAATTTCTAAGTTGTCCGATAGTCAACACTTTAACATTTTCCACATCGATATCTCGGGCATTCACTATGTCCTCATCAAGAGATTTACGTCTTGCATTATGACATATTACGTAATCACATGCAGGTAACCACGACCTAAACCCCGGTGAAGAAAAACAATTCAATGCTGAATTATTTAATAAACGCCTAATTATAGGAACGGTATATTTAACCAACGGAGAATAATCACGTATATCAAATATATACTTCTTTTTATAATAACTTAATAAATAGTAAGACAGAAATACCGCATTAGCGATGGTAAATACTACAATCTGACTATAATCAGATTGTTTCAATATCCGTCTTACGAACCGAGAATAGCGAAAATAATCATAAATTTTACGAACGCAAGAGGCTGTCTCCTTCGCTATAATATCACAAGAATGTATCTTATAGGGGAACTCCTCATTCAATACACGTTTATCCCTATTCAACAAAATGACTTCGACATCAATGTTCTTTTCCTTATATACATCTATATAATATTGCATATAAGGAGATTTTTCTACATTTGTAGCAAGAATCAACGCCACTTTCATTTTTTCATTATTTTTTTAAATAGGTATATATCACTGTTTCTATTTTTATCAACGGGGGGAGAAATGACAAACGACAGTTTTTACGCAAAAACCGCAATAGGATTCTCACGAATTTAATGTTATTGAAAAAATGACTGTCAGGACGTCGATATGTTATTATTAATTTATTTTGCGCTATTTGTTCAAACAAATTAAACCACAAAGGCATAATATTTTTTGGAGAAAATCGGCTCACCTGCTCTTTTGCTTGAATTCCCAATCGTTCATTAACCTCATCGTGAGTCAATAAGAACACAATTTTATCTGCAATTTCCTTGTATGAATGACATAAGTATCCTGTAACTCCATTTTCTACTGTATCGGGATAACCATTTTTTCCCAATGTAACAACCGGTAACCCCGCACAATTCATCTCAATTGCACCCATTCCAAAGGTCTCTGTGCGAGCTGACGGATTAACTACTCCAACTGACGACGACAAAAAAACTTCGTATTTTTCACCCCCTAAGATTCCTTGAAACGTAACAGATGGCAATAGTTCTCCTTTTTCCGACAAATACGGGAAAAACTCTTCTTCAAACAATTTATCCGCTATTCCCATTCTTCCCAAAGAGCAATTTCTAGAATAAAGATTTCCACCTCCTATCACCTGTAATCGTGCCATTGGAACCTTTTTCAAAATGTACTTCCACATTTTGGCTAATATCAAAAATCCCTTTTCTGGAATCAATGCTCCCAAATAAACAACCGTTTTACCGTCATTATCCCGCTTTTTTTCCCCTACCACATCGGGAACCATATTATATATAAACAAAGATTTATCACAAATGGGGTGATCTATATATCTATCATACTGCTGCCTACCTACAAAAACATTTGCAATAACAGACGGGCTCTTAGCAACCCAATCGGCATAATCCCCAAAATAAAAATTATGCCCCCAAATAACAATGCGATGCCGTAGTTTATCGATAAATCGAGCCAATTGTTGATCCTTATTATCCTTAATGATAATAAAATCATCACCTCGTCTTTTTGATTCGGTCAAACCCTCAAAAATATCTTCAACAAGAACCTTCTCTACACCTTGTGGGAAAAAACAGTCAGATGAACAATAAACTCTTACCCTATACGATTTCGGGTCAAAACGGAGTATATAATAAATCAAAAGTAAAAAGCAATATTGAGTTCCCCCCACTCCCGGATTTCCTAAGTCCGGACGGGAACAATCAACCCCGCTCAATCCTTTATCAAAAAAATAAAATCCAATATTCATAGAGCAACCATTCATAAAATAGATAATAGTTTTTTCATCTGAAGAAAATTATTCTTTTCATTCATGACATAACTCTGAGCCTCACTTGCTTTCCTTAAACATTCGGTATAATCCATTGAAAGTACTTCGGACATTTTATTGGCCATAGCCTCAATTGATTCGTCTTCGAAATAATACAAATATTTATCATATTCAGCTGGAATTCCGGGAAGTTTCGTCGTCAATACCGGAGTTCCTGACAACATATATTCCATTATTTTCGAAGGAAAAGAATATTGAGTATATTCATACGAACTCGGTCGTGGATTAATCAATAATGCAACCTGTTTCTGACGAGCCACAATTACGTCACGAGAGACTAATCCTTTATAAATTATACGATCATGTTTTGCTGCTAATTCGACCAATTCTGCTCTATAATCGCCATCTCCATATATCTCCAATATATAATCGGTATTATTCATTGCCAAGAAACTATCCAACAATTTTTTAATCCCATAAATTTTATGAATAGAGCCACTATACATACAGACCTTTTCCCTTCTCCTCCCCTTATTGGATTCACACTTTGCTCTCACATCAACCATACCCTCTATCACAACACTTGGTTTATGATTAGGATTCAAATCAGCATCCATGTAATTAGTCAATGTCACAAATGCATCCATTTGACGTATAATATATTCTTGCAAACTAGATTTTATTCGAGAAAGAAATCCCATCGACAAATAACGAGGCATATCTGTTACAAAAACCGTAACCCTGATATTAAAAAATATTTTACATAAAAAACAAGAAAGCAATAAAGTAAAATTAAGCCCATCACATAAAATAGCCGAATTATCTTTCCCTAATTTATTTTTCCATAATTTTATAAACCGTATAATCCTTAACAATAAATGTAAATACCCTCCCCTTTGCTTTCTAAAAAAATAGTTATATCCTATTCCCTCTTCCAAGACACAATGTCGTTCCCCTCTTTTTGAATGCCAATAACGATATGCTAAATTGTTAGATAACACATTTACTTTTACACCATTAGCCTTTAATCCCAATAACATCAACCGCATGAAATACTGGCCTTGTATTCCATAATATCGAGGCTGTGTTTTCAATATTTCAATCAATAATTTTTCATGAACCACAGATGCAACAAATAATATATTCATATCTGTCATCGCCAAATAAAAGATTCAAAAATAGTATGATATTCTATGAACGAATCTCTCCAAATTTCGGAATTGAAAAATGAGAAGAAGTCATAAATAGTGAAAAACATAATTACAAACAGTGTTCCTGCCCGTACAATTCTATTATTGATCGTACGAATCATCAGTGGATAAGTTGCTATCATTGACACTTGCAAATACATACCTATCCGAGCAATAAGTTGAGCGATAAAACCTAACGGAACGAAAAGAAAAGAAAGGGCGGTTATTTTGAAAATCAATCCGTCCTTTCGATCTTGTCTTTTTTCATAATACAATATCATACTCATGATGATAATCTGATAAACAAAGCCTATTCCCGACTCTAATTTCGATTCTTCTTTCCCTTCTTCCAGATAGTAAGTATATTTTCCCAAACCCGTTACAGAAAGAGTATTTTCAATTATAGATGTAACAATATTCTTGAACAACAGAATAGCAAAAAAGAGAACAACGCCAATAATCACCCCCTTCTTACCCATTCTCCAATTCACAAATCCAAGAAAAACTATCGGTAACAATATTTTGGCGCTACTGTGAAACAATGAGGCAAATAAAATAAATAACGCTGCAATGATGACCTTCTTTTTATAAATATAAGGAATGGACAACAAAACTATGCACATAGCCAAAGTCTGACGCATCATAGACGATTGCGTAAGCATGAAATTAGGATTAAATACATAAATAAATACAGCGAACCAATACCATTCTTTCGGTATATATTTCTTGATAAACCAATAATAAACAGATATTTCAAATGCAGTAAGGACAATGACTAATGAAAAAAAGCCGAATGGTTTGAATATCCGATACAAGAATATCCAACCGACTTCCCATCGTTCGTTAGGATCTGAATAATTAAATTCATCGATCGAATTATATACTGTAAATTTGTCTATATATTGACGATAGTCGTTTCCCCATTCATAGCGTATCGCAAGGAAAACGAATAATATGGTCATCGCTGCGCCAAAGCCCCAGCTCAATCGTCTGTAACGCCCCAAATAGGCCAAAAACACACATATTAAACCAATAACGATCGTCTCAATCATACCTTTTTCGGAACAAGCGCCTGTTCATATAATTCGACATATTTCTCATACTGGCAAAATTTATCATACCGGGTTTGCGCCACTTCCCGACACGCCTGCGAATAAAACGATTTACCCGTCTTACAAACCTGTCTTATCGCCTCGGCCAGTCGCTCCATATTTCCGGTTTCTACAACTAAGCCCGTATCAGAGTCTACCAATTCAGGCAACGCCGTATTGTCATAGACCACCGCCGGTGTACCACAAGCGAACCCTTCCACAATAGTAAGTCCGAAAGTCTCTTGGTACGACAAACTCGTCACCACATCTGCCGCCGAATAAATAAGAGCCAGTTCATCAAGATTCTCTGTTCGCTCTACCCCGATGATACCATCGGGTATATTGTTTTTCTGCTCAGAGGTTATCCCCACCAAAACGACCACGAACTGATCGGCCGGCAATAATTCCCTCAGTTTATAATAATCATATAATCCCTTTGACGCACTCCAATGAGAACTTACCCCCACAATCATGAAGCGGTTGCCACAACCATACTTTTGTTTAATGGCTTGTATATCGGTACGAGGATAGAATCGAGTACTGTCCACTCCGTTGGAAATAACCTGTACAGGTACAGAACCGACAACCGAACTTCTCACTACGCCCGACAGCCACTCCGAGACTGTAACAAAAGTCAGATTCGGAACAGAAGTTATATATGCTTCTTTCTTTCTTAACACCCACGGCATAGTACGGAACACCCCTTTTAATTCCCCGCCCGTATCGCTATTACCACATCTCGGACATCGATAGCAACCCGTTTTCCAATTTTCGCATTTATTGTACACGAAATGAGTACACCCCCCAGTCACGGCCCAACAGTCGTGAAGGGTCCAAATAACCGGAATACCCGCTTTTTTCAAAAAAGAGAAAAGAAGTGGCAAATTCAAAAAATTCTGATGAATATTATGCAAATGAATTATATCGGGAGCTATTTTCTTTATTTTTCTGATAAATAACTTCGTCTCAATCCAAGAACCGAATCCTTTCAAATTGAGAATACGGGAAAACAAATAGGTATGTATAATATACGATATAACGCTTTTATTAATTCTAATCTCCTCACATGAGCAAAGATTCGATTCGCTTGCGTATGCAAAATAGCACTGCCAACCATGTTTTACCGCAATCTCCCCTATCTCGGCCGCAATCCTGCCGGTTGACCACAAATTGGCATAAGTATTGACGATCAACAGTTTCTTACCCATTTTGAAACGCCTCTTTATTCAACATTTTCAACTGCCTGTTCATCACCATAGGTTGCCAGACACAGTAGGGCAATAAACCTACAATCGTAGCTGTGATTACAATCGTCCACGGAATCCACGAAGAAAATAAAACGATAGCTACGACTTTGAAGAGTACAGCCCATAAAAAACCATACAACTGGCATTTAAGCGTGCCTAAACCATTAACGACACTCGTCAAAACCGATACCCAAATCATCACACACCCCAATAGGGCAAACAGCAATGCAGCGGACAAATTCACCTCGATAGCCTTCTCGCCTAACCAAAATTCCAATATCGGGTCAAGAAATGGAATGATAGCCAATTGAAACAATACAGCAATACCAGCGACAAAATACAGAAAACGGACCAACTTGATTATCCAATCGTAACGTTTTTCTACAAATGCTTTCGTCACAGCCGACCATACCGGAATCAGAGCCAAAGACACAAATGTACCGGCGATTGAAAAGATCTTTATATATATCTGGTATTCTACAACGAAAGACGGATCGAAAAAGTAGGATATAAAAAACTCGTTGGTTACAGTAATTATCATGTATAACAACTGCAAAACAAGGAACAAAATTCCCAACGACAAAACACCAGTGGCTTTATCCCACCGAAAGTACTTGAACGATGGCAAACATTCTTTCAGGTCTTTTGCAAAAACAATTATTGTCGCTACCAATAACGGCAAACACCCTGTAACAGCCTGCACCCAAGAAATCGTTACAAAATCTCGTTCGACATCTCCGGTCGGATCATATACCCACAGAAAAATCAATAATAAAACGGTAGAAAGCAGATTCAAGAAATTAGGTAGCGCCGATTTCTGCAAGGCATACAAAATAGAGATAATCAATTTCAGAAAGAAAAAACACAATACGCCACATAAAGCGATAACAACCCCTTTACGCAAACTCTCTGGCGATATGCTTTGTTCCGAAATATTGAAAACCGAATTCCAATCTATATATCGGCTTATTATAAATGCTAAAAACGAAATAAATACAGTGACACCTCCCATCAAAATGTAAGAAGATGATATATATTGCCGGGCACTTTCATAGTTTTTCAAACTCAAATCGGCCGTCAAATGATTCCGCAAGCCATTGCCTATTCCCAAATCAAAGACTTGTATCCATGATAAAACAGAGCACATCGTGAACCAGCACCCTAATACGGTATTGTCATCGAAATAGTTCAGATAAAGAGGAAACAAGGCAAAAGAAACCAAAAAGCCGAACCCTCGAACAAGGAAAGAGCCCAGGACATTGTTAATTAGGTTCTTATTACCTATGTATTTCCCTTTTATATCACTAAACTCTATCACGGAGAAACAAACTCAATTGTTCTACAAACCTATTATCCAAAGACTGTACCACCGCCCGCGTGTCAAAAGGATTATCCAAATCCACATTCAATATGGCATTTGCTATATCGCTGGGTTCTTGTTTCTGATAATAATAAATATAACCCGAAATTCCATAAGCTCGCCGTACCGCTTCTATATCGGCAGAAACGACTTGCAAACCATTCGACATATAAGATAATATTTTCGACGGAAACGAGGTATTATTAAACGCCGCATCAGGATTCTGCGTGCTCAGGCCAATCTGACACGTCTGTAAAAAATCTATATATGCACTCCCTTTCAGTACCCCATCATAGGAGACTACCGCACCGCCTTTGCCCGACATCTCTTCACACAGCTCTTTAATCGCCTGTATCTCTCCCGGATTCCCAAATCCAAGTATATGAACTCTATATGTAGACGGCAAGGACGCCGCCACACCCGCAGCCGCCATAGCTCCGCCTTTATTGGGATCAAGTGTACCAGAATAGACAACATGCACCTTATTGTCTCCGTGCCGTTCGCTCATCACAGGCACACACCGATAAGTCCCATAAATAACTAAATGAGGCTTCTTTTGCCTATTTACTTTATCATTCAGAAGATCGGTCGAAAACACAAACTTATCCGCAACGTCTATCATCTTGCATTCCCAACGTTCCATATACCGAGGAACAGGAGAAACATCTTGATAAATCTCTTCTACTTCGAGAATCAGTTTGAATTTCTTTATTTTTTTTGCCAGCAAAATCACATTGTAATAATACAAAGAATGGTATACCCATATAGACTCTCCTTTTTTAACACAAAAAAGAAGATAACTCAATAATTGCAATACCCCCCAAATAAGTCGCAACAAGACTAATATTTTAGATCGACAACGAAACGACGAGAAAAATCTCGTTTTCACATGAGGCTGTCTCTCTTCAACCCGAGACTTATACCATCGAAACGTCCCGCTTTCTATACATGCCGATGCCGAAACTACCTCTACGTCATATCCGATTCTTACAAGAGATTCAATGATATAATCCATTTTATTAGCCGCAGCAACGCTATAATTCCGCGCTATCCCAGAATCGGCAAAATCATAAAATGAAATATATTTAATCACCGGTCGCATATCTTTTCCAAATATCCCCCCGGTATAAAAACCGTAGCGATTGAAAATAAATTTTCGAGACGAACCACCACTCGACGATGGCCTGCAATGCGGATTAACTCCCCTTCGATTCCGGCAAAAGTCCCTGCGACCACACGTACCCGATCTCCTCGTTTTAAATCATGGGGAAACAATTCTATCTCATTTTCATGACGGTCTACCAAATAGATAAAATCCTCCATTTGCTTATCGGGTACACGTAAAAGCGAACGAGTGGAAAAATCCCGCAAATATCTCATAGGATACCCATATTCGTTAATCAACTCAATGCAACTTTTTTTATTTCCTCGAACAAATATCAACCCGTTCACAAAAGGCTCTTCTACTTTTTTTCGCTTCCCGTTAATCTCCTTTACGACTTGATGGAAAGGTATAAAATGCTCTATACCCATACGGGTAAGAAGGTCTTTGATCTTACGTTCCTGCCGATACGTTTTCGCTACATACCACCCGATACTGTCGTTTTCCACCATTGCTATTTTAGTTTAGGCAAAGCCTAAGCTTCCAGACAACAATACGTTATCCTCGATAAAATCAGCCTCTCCCTCGAACTTTTGCACTTCTTTCTCTTAAACAGAGTTATAAAATACAAATTCTATTGTACAAATATATGTAAAATGCATGGATTATTTAGAATTATTTATTTAGTTATTATTACTAATCATATTATATATTCATGACATTCTATCTATCTAACTAAATATTAGAAAATTAAATCCCGATACCTCCTTATAGGAGATATCGGGATCATCATCATCTTCACTAAAACAGATAAAAAATAAGAACGTTTTTTAGGGTTAGCCTATAAAATATCTTTCACAAAAGTTATCTGATAGAAAAAATTTTTTGAACGTCTTCTTTTTTAGGCTCCTGCGAGGGCACACTATCGGTCTTAGCAGGTTCTTCATTCATATAAACCGATGAAGTCTTGGGTTCTTCTTTCTTGGGTTCCTGAGACGGCACACTGTCTGTCTTAGCCGGTTCTTCGCTCATACAAACCCACGATGCCTCTGATTTAGGCTCCTCTTTCTTAGGTTCTTCGGTTGGGACACTATCTTTCTTTACAGGCTCTACATTGGAATCCTGTGCATACAAACCAAGAGTAGATACTCCCATCATAAACACAGCTACTGATAACATTAACTTTTTCATAATTCTAACTTTTTTAATTATACACTCTATATTCCATTCTTCGACTATAAAACAACAATCGTTGTGCCAACACTTCCAAAGAATACACAAACAACTGATTATAAATAAATTAAACAAATAGCACACAAAAATCTTATGTGGAAATTTGTAGAATAAAAAGAAAAGGGTGTGGAAAAATTCCACACCCTTTTATCCTCAAATATAGCGAAAGGTGAGTGCAAAGGCAATCGAAAATAAGATTTCCGACTTGACTATGCCAAGCCGTATCCTATATTCTATAAATATATAAGTTACTCGATTTGATACAATTTCAACTTGTTATACAATGTTTTTCTATCTATGCCTAACATTGCAGCCGCTTTACTTTTGTTACCCGAACATTTCTGTAATGCCGATACAATCTTAGTCCGCTCACTATCCGGATCGTGTAAAATATTTATCGGCTTGTCTATATTCATGTCTATACCCAAATGTTCCACACGTATGGGATTCCCCTGAGCAAGTAAAGCAGCCCTCATAACAGTATTACGCATTTCTCTTAAATTTCCCGGCCAAGTATATTGAGAAATCTTTTCCATCGCTCCCGGCAAAAATCCGGGAACAGGCTTTTCGAGTTCTCGATTGGCTTGATCCAAAAAGAAATTAGCAAACAACGGTATATCCTCACCTCGTTCGCACAAACGCGGCATATAAATCGTAAATTCATTGATTCGATGATACAAATCTTCCCTAAATGCACCTGATTTTATAGCCGCCTTCAAGTCTTCATTTGTCGCAGCAATCAACCTCACATCGACTTTTACTTCCGTTGTAGTCCCGATGGGCTTCACTCTGCGTTCTTGCAACACACGTAGCAACTGTACCTGAACATCGTAACTCAGATTTCCTATTTCATCAAGAAAGATCGTTCCACCATCTGCTTCTATAAAAGCACCGACTTTATCCTCAATCGCTCCCGTAAACGAACCTTTCTTATGCCCGAAAAATTCAGAAGCAGCCAATTCTTTCGGAATGGCTCCGCAATCGATGGCGACAAACGGTTTCTCCGAACGTTTACTTAATTGATGTATCCGTTTAGCCACATATTCCTTTCCTGTCCCACTGGCCCCATTGATCAGCACAGACATAGAGGTCGGAGCCACTAACTTCACATAAGTATACAATTGACGGGCTGCTTCACTCTGCCCCTCTAAATAATTTGTTTCCTCTGGTACAGATTCAGACACAGGAATCTGTTTCCCAGTCTTGACACCCGCATTAAAAACCTCGTTTATCTTTTGCAATAAATCTTCCGGATTCACCGGCTTAGATATATAATCTCTCGCACCGAGTTTCATCGCCTGAACAGCCGACGGGATAGCCGCGTAGCTCGTCATTACGATCAAAGGAACATTTACATTCCGATTGCTCACCCATTCCAACAAATCGATGCCGTCTCCATCAGGCAAACGTAAGTCGCAAAGCACCAAATCGACCGAACTTTCAATAAGAGTTTTTTTCGCTGCTGCAATTCCCGAAACAGATGCTACCGAAAATTTTTTCTTGGAAAGCCACGTCTGCAACATAACAGCAAATGTCGTATCGTCTTCTACAATGAGAATATGCTTCATAATTATTCCTCCTTTGCCAATACCAATTTAAGGCCTGTACGTATTTTCTCAGCATAGACCAACAACTTATCAAGATTTCGAGACAGCTCATCGGTCCACTTATGCGCACCTTCCTCTTCCAATCGAGACAACACCGGCAACATATCCGAAATTTTCAACATGGCGAAAATCGGTTGCCACTTATGAGCAATACGTGATACCACAATCCCATCGCGACGAGCCGCGGCCCCTTTCAACTCCTCTATCTGGCTATTTATCTCCTGAAAGAATGTCTCCAATATTTTCCGGCGAGCCTTCGCATCATCTTCGGCAAAAGCCGTAAGAGCCGCAAAATCATACGGAGCCTCTCCTCTTTCACCCTCATCTTCTATCTCACGGGGAGTTGCCTCTTCATTCCAAATCCCCGATAAACAAAAAGATAATTGCGCCAACGAAAAAGGCTTGTGTAAAATTCCCGAAAAACCTTCCGAAAGGAATTGGTCTGCATCGCTCCTCGCCGTAACCATTACAACCGGAAGCTTTCTCGCCAGAGCGATATGAGACTCCCTCAAAAATTTCAAAAAACTCACTCCGTCCATTTCCGGCATCTGCATATCGGTAAACAAAGCATCGAAATGCTCATGTTCCAGATAACCCAAAATCTCCTCGGCCTTCATGCAGGCAACCGATTCTATACCCAATTGTTTCAACTGATTCTCAAAAAGTGTCAATTGTAATTTATCGTCATCGAGCAATAGGCAACGTTTCCCCGAAAAAGCCTTCGTATCACCGGTCTTCTCCGAGACTTCTTCCAATGGAATTTCCACGGTAAACGTACTGCCAACACCCTCCACACTGCGGACATCTATACGCCCGCCCATCAAATCGACGAGCTGTCGAGTAATAGCCAACCCCAATCCAAACCCCTCGACTCCCTGTGCCGAAGAAAGCCGTGTAAAAGCCTGAAATATATGTTCCAAATCATCTCGGGCTATTCCCCGTCCCGTATCGCTAACCGAAAAAACAAGATATCGGACACGCACAAACACATGAATCGTCACCGTACCCCGGGCTGTAAACTTCAAAGCATTGGACAACAAATTATCGACAATTTGCTTAATCCTTAACGGATCGCCCGAAAAATTGGCATCGGCCGATTTCTCAACTTTCAATATCAGATTCAGTTGTTTCTTATCCGCCACAGGTTGCATAGCAGATACTATTTTATCGAATAATACTTTGGGGCTGAAAGCAATACGATTTATATCCAATTTATGAGATTCCAAACGGTGAAAATCGAGCAAATCGCTTACCAGCGAAAGCAAATGATCCGACGATGCCTTCATGTTTTGCAAATAGAACTTTTGCCGTTCGGTATTATCCAGCCTCATCATCAATTCCACATATCCGATAATAGAACCGAGCGGAGCCTTAAAATCGTGCGTTATAGTCAACATCAACTTTTCCCGGGCCTCCAATAAATCTTCGGCTCGTCTCCGAGCTTCTTCCAATGCCCTACGGAAACGATCGTCCCTTAACCAACCTTTCCAAACCAATACCCCAAAAATAACCGCCAATAAAATAGCACCGGAAGCCACAGCGACCAAAGCTCTCATAGACTCCTGACGAATCTGTTCATTTCGTTCTTGTATCTTCTCCGATACAATAAGTTGCTCTCGTTCAAAGCTATTCATCAGACGATTGATCTGACCGTTCAACCGTTGATTATCGTTTCTCAATCGCCACCGCTCCCGTTCGAGAGCCTGTTGAGACAACTCCCGGATCTCGTTATAACCGCTTTCCATCGCTTTCAAATCGGCAGCCAACGAATCGCTCAACGCTCCTATACGTTTCGATTCTATCCGAATGCTATCTAACCGAGTAGGTGCTTTCCCCGAAATAGCATCGGCTATTCGTCCGAACACATTTTTACGGCGGCGTTTCTCTATCAGCGAATCGCTCTGTCGAACCAATCTTTGCTGACGATTCTGAATAAGGATCAACGAATCTTGCTGTTTCATCATATCCTCTATTTTCCGGTTTTGCTCCTCGGCCACATCGATCGTGGTTCCCATCAATCGCCGTATAACCGCATTTTTCCGATTCAGCAGACCGATAATACTATCGATTCGGGACAGCTGGACAGAGTCCGATGTAATACGACGTAACGAATCCACACATGTTACGGCATCATTCGTCACTCTCCTATATACCGGATAATCCGAAAACTGTCCCCAAACGAGCGATTGTCCCACCGTCTCCGCTCTATACAGAGACGATAAAGCGGAAGACATCTCCTGACGTTTCAGCCTCATATCTGCCTCGACCGCTTTTATCGATACCAACAAATTTATCTCATGATACACAAACCACGAAGATGACAACAAAACGGCAATAAGCAACAGATATCCCCAAAGAGCTTTATTACGGGTCGATTTTCTGGAATAAGATGCCATAATTCATTATTTGGTGGTGAAGATAAAACATTTTCACAAAACCTATTCACACTCGTCCTTCAATTTTTTATGCAATTACGAGACTTACTCCTATTCTTCACGCTAATAATATAGCGAAAAAAAATACTCCGTGTACATGCTATCATATTTATCCGGTTCATGCTCCATTATATACGTGCTTCCACTCCAATCGGAATTCATGCACATCGCAATAATCTCCCGTGCGGGGAAACTGTCGACATCTTCTAATATCCCCTTTCTAAACATTACCTCCACAGTTTCCAACTCACCCGTACGAAGAGAAAAAACGAGCCACACACGTACGGATCCTCTCTCCAAAGGATAATCTCGCAAATACTCCTCCCTAATCTGCTTCCTCAGCGCAAAGACACGGGGCTCTATCACCCTATCCCGATAATGAAACCAGTCCGGCGCAACAGCTTTCTGCTCTGAATATACCCGGGGATAGTTCAATGGCCGAGCCATAATATGCGTTTTGGAATATTCGTACAGAAGCAAACTGTCTGCCGATACGTAACTGTTCAAGCACTCGTCTTTGCTCCCGGCTGCCGTAGAGAAAAAAATCCCCACAGCACAGACGACGACCGAAAATATTTTTTTGAAGTCCATGACACTAATAGGGTGAAAAAAGATATCCGGTGTACATATTATCATATTTATCCGGCTCATGCTCCATTATATATGTACTTCCACTCCAATCGGAGTTCATGCACATCGCAATAATCTCCCGTGCGGGGAAACTGTCGACAACCTCTAATACCTCTTTTAGAAACATTAACTCAGCAGTTACCAATTCACCCGTACGAAGAGAAAACATGAGCCACACACGTACGGATCCTCTCCCCAAAGGATAATCCTGCGGATACTCCTCCCTAATCCGCTTCCTCAGCGCAAGAACACGAAGCTCTATCACCCTGTCCCGATAATGAAACCAGTCCGGCGCAACAGCTTTCTGCTCTGGAAATATCCGAGGATAATTCAAAGGCCGAATCATAACATACGTTTCGTAATATTCGT